>Ga0247611_10002209_pt1 | contig 32279 bp, 52 predicted proteins | sample 177DNAGHGhighgp2_FD_192422 | JGI IMG/M metagenome (GOLD analysis project Ga0247611, IMG submission 192422) | Sheep rumen microbial communities from Palmerston North, Manawatu-Wanganui, New Zealand - 1770 DNA GHGhigh gp2 | ecosystem: Host-associated > Mammals > Digestive system > Stomach > Rumen... | reverse complement strand
TACTGATAAAGTTTGTAAAGAATGCAACTCATTTGGTTTTGATTATGAAGAAGGCGTATCTTGGGCTGATAACAATAAAAATTTACTTAGATTAAAATTAGTTCTCAAGCTTACAAATGATACATTATGTTCTTGGATAAGTATTCTTCCTTATCTTTCAGATGCTAAAGGAGGAACATATTGTATTGTTGAAAAATGTGAAATCTTTTCTTCTAACAATTATGCTTATAAAGTAGCTGAAAATAAGATTTTTGACCAAGTATTAACATTTGCATTTCCAGCACAAACTATAGATCGTGTAGAAATTACTTTTATTCAAGATACAAAATATTTATGTAAAGTAGGACACTTCTTTTATACTAATGTTAATACAAATAAAATGTCTATTTATCAGAATTTTGAAGATGCAGACCAATTTACTAGAATAGATGGCCCTAAACCTAATGTTACAATGTTAGGTCTTAAATATGACCCTACTACTAAATGGCTCAATTATAGAGACAGTACAACAAGTGTACCAAATGAAACATATGCAAAATCAATGTTGTTCACATTGCCGGAAAGTACAATAGAAAGAAAATCAAATGCTGAAATTATAGATGCATTTAGATATATGATAGGTATTAGAGAAATAAGATTACCTAATTGTACTTTTGCAGATTATTCAGAATACGTAAGTAAAGTATTTAAAACTGATGAACAAATTACAAGCATTATGTTAGAAACAGATGAATATATACCTGGAGACGATCCTTCAATTCTAGAATATTTTATATCTGTTGATAACGGAGGAACTTGGTATCCAATAACTCCTATACAAAGAGCCTATTCTGGTGTTTATAAATACTTTATTAACAATGACTCAATAGAGAATTTATTAACCAATCATTCTGATAAATTTAAAGCTCAGAACTTAAGTGTATTAACAAATACAAATCAAGTACAGCTAAAAATTATAATGAAAAAACCAACATCTGTTGAAAATTATAATTATGCAACACCAATAGTTTATTCATATAAACTTAAAGTCACAACAGGAGGAGATACCATTGAGTATTAGCAAAATACAAAGAGATAGAAAATTAAAACAATTTGCTAAAGAATTAGCTCAAAAAGGTATCGAACCTAACAATTATGAGCTAAATAACTTACTAAGAGAATATTTTGATGGGCATACAATAGGTATGCCCTATTATGCTCCAATAAAACAAGAGCCTTATGAAGAATCATCTAAAGATAATTACAATCATAATTTTCTTACTTTTAAAGAAGACATAGAAACTGCATATGATGCAAATATAGAACTTAATAACAAAGCTGTTTCTATACAAGAATATTATGATACTGAAAAATCAAAAGTATTTCATGCTATAGATAAAATTGCATTAAGGACTAAATGTTTACAAGATTCTCTAAAATCTAATAAACAAATACAAGAATACGTAGAAGTATTTGATAGTTTATATAATCTTGAATTGTATGGTAATGAATCTCGTAATATTCCATATACTACTTCGTTTGTTGATTTATTACAAAAGAAAGTAGTAACAGAAAAAACAAATTCTCAAGTAAATAAATTATCAATAGTTAATTCTAGTATTGCAATAACTGGAATGGATAATTTTGATGGCTATGATAGTCAAGGCGATTTAAAGAAAATCCTTAATGATACTATTAATGATGTTTTTATATTTACTGGTAAAAGTACAAATAACGAGCCTAAATCAATTAACCTTATTGCTGACTTCAGCAAAATGGTTAAATTCAATACTGTGCTCTTTAAATCTACATCTTCTAATGATATGACTTTTACATTAGCTCTTTCTGAAGATGGTAATAACTTTTATACAGTATACGACATTAATGGTAAAGATTTAATTGAATGGAACTTTGAAACAAAATCCGCTAGATATATAAAAATTACATGTACAAAAACAGAAGCTGATGGGCAATCAGTAAATACACAAGGATATAATATATATGAGTATTATTATATCTTTAAAAACATTACTATCGCATTAGAAGAATTTGAATCTCAATCTATTCTTGTAACGAAACCAATAGAGTTTAATAACTTAACAAACTTTATTAAATTAGATGCAACAGATATGGTATATGCAAATACCAGAATAAATTACTTTATCGGATTTGATAATTCATATGACAAAATAGGTTGGGATGTTATAAATAATCATGAAGAACATCAGTTATTTATGTTTGAAAAACGTCATAATATAGCAAATACTGGTACTTATGAGAACTATGGCGTTCAATCAGCATTAACTGGACTTTATGAAGTTTTTAAATTACCTAATGGAGTTAATATTAATTCTTTAAAAGTAACGCCTGGATATAATATGTGGTCTGTACAAAGATATAATCGTATTAACGGAGATTATGATGATGGATTTCATTTAAAAGATACAGATGTTACAGAATATATAAAGAACTGTACTAGAACACAATTGTTTATGGATTGTGAAAATTATGATAATTTTGAAATAACATCAAATACATTATATATATTTACTCAATATGTTGATGCTCCTCAAACAATATCAATATATGACAAATTCATTCAAATAATTGCTGGTCCTAATTCTAACGAAGAAGTACCAAGAACTATAAGACTATTTGTTAATGGATATGAACAAATCTCTAGTGATAATGGACTATATGCTATTAATTTTAAAAAAGGCGTAAATAAAGTTCAAATGGCAATATATTGTCCATCATCTCATGTACTTACAAGATTCTTGTATCATAATCTTAACTTTAAAGAATTAACTAATGATGTATTTGCATTTAAACCTATGCAGTATACTAATATTAATATGCTAACAAAATCATTAGAACCTACTTATGAATACTTTAGTATTAAATCAAATACCATATATGTAAATATTGACCCTACTGATATTATTAAATCTCCAAATAATGATATGGGATTCTTTATTAGTTATTATGGTCTAAAACAAAACATGCAACAATATTTTAAATCTAATAAACTTAAATTTAGAATAATGGCTGTATTAACAAGTAAAAGTAAAAATGTATCTCCATCTATTTTAAACTTTAGAATAACAGGAAAGTGAGTATTGATATATGTTGAATGTTAGAACAAATGGGTGGTGCAGAATAGAAGGTTGTGAAATATCTAATACTGCGCGTGAATATGGCATATTAAATTCTATCCCTAACGATGAACAACATATCTATTATGGACATCCAGAAATACAAATAAACAATCCATATAGTAGCACTCATAGTGTTGTATATTGTGTAAAACCAATAGATACTGCTTTTGGATATAATAGCATACATGATATTGACAATAACTGGAATCAATTTGTATCTAATATTCAAACATGGATTAACTCTCATTATGTAGATACAAGTGATCCAGATACTGCATATTATTATGTTGGTCGTCCATTTAACGTTAGTAAAAGCAGCGTTATATTTTATGATGACTCTTCTAAATCTTCAACTGCTGGTGCAAGATATGGTCATTATACAATTATATTAATAGACGAATATGCTACTCCCAATGTAATTAGTATTACAGCTAAATATGAAGGAGAAGCAATACCAGTAGGAGAAGAATTTAATACTAATTATCTTAAAGTAATAGCCCAATATGATGATGGCAATGAAATTAAAATTGATAATCATAATGGCTCGGCTCCATACACTATTGACCCTTCTGATAAAACAATTACTAAGCTTGGCGCAAATGTATTTGAAATATATTACATAGACCCACAAGGCGATGTAAATAGAGCAACATTTACAGTCCAAGGTATAAAAAATTTACAATCTATTGCTGGTTATTGGGATGGTGGTTCTTTATCTTATGGCCAAGAAGCACAAAAGAAATTCTTTGTTGTTATAGGTCATTATACAGATAATACAGAAGCAACAATTACAGACTTTGAATTTCCTAATGGTAACACCGTCTCTAACGCAAATAGAGGTTTAATTGATATTTTCTATCAAGGTAGAACATGTCAAATTCAAATACCAATATTTGAAATAAAGTCGTCTAGGTTAATAGCTTATTATAATGGCCCACAAGTAGAAGTTAATCATCATTTTCAAACATCATATATACAAGTTAAAATATATTATTCTGGTGACAATAATAATATAAACAATTCATATTATGAAACAATAGACGTTGAAGATTGTGAAATACTAGATACATTAGTAGCACATGAAGGTGTTAATACATTTAATATTTCATACGAAGGAAGATTAGGTGTTATTAATACAGCATTTACTGTTGTTGGCTTTATACCAGATTTAAAACCAACTGATATTCAAGTATCTTATACTGGACCAGGAGTATATCAAGGAAATACATTCGATCTTGAAAGAATACTTTGTAATATCTATTACAACGATGGTACTATTAAAACAACAAAAAATTTTATAGTTAGTACCAATATTATTCATGATATAGGTCCAAATGTTATTACTGTTACTTATACTGAAAACAGTACAACATTAAGTACTCAAATAACTATCAATGGATTAGAAAATGACTCTACTACTGATAATAATATTTTTCCAACAGCATTAAATAATTATTATCCTAGAGCTACTATACTGAATAATAGATATCGTGGTCCAGCAGAAGGCATTAAAACTAATAATTATGCTAATATGATAGTCAAAAATGTAATAACTTTATATCATCTATTTGCAAATCTTGAAACACAATATAATCAAATAATATCTGATATTGCTGGTAATGACAGTATAAAAATAACAACTTTAAATGATGTTACATATATGCAATATAAATTAAACAATCTTTTAAAAGATGATCATTACACAACTGGTATATATAAAACGGAGGAAGAACAAACATGAATACAATAAGTAATTTATTTATAAGAAATATACCAGAAATAAAAGAACGAGAATTTAAATATAGGTCTAAAATGAGTTCACATGAATTAAATGATTTACAAACAGAATCATTTAAGGATATTTTGGACCTTTTTAATAAAGCTAATGCTCTTCAAAAAAATTTATATGAATTCAATATTGCAAATAGCATTGAATCTACAATATACAGCAAACGTTTATCAGAAGCTTTATTAAAAGTACAACAAACAGAAGAATTATATAACAATCTCAAATCTACTGATAAAGATTTTAGAACTACATCTAAGTTTGCTTATGAAGCAGAAGTAATTGAAAATGATTATAAAGCTATTATTAACAAATCAACAAATGATATTACAGCTAATGTAATATCAAGTGTTAGTAAAACACATTTGTATGATGAAACTTATGATGAAATATTAGTGCCAGATAGTATTCAAGCATATATTGGACCAGATAAATTTACAGTTGGTGGAAATATTTATTCTATAGAAGATAGCGATATAAAAAATATTTTTAATGGCTCAGAAGCTAATGTATGGTATAGAAAAGTAATTACAAGTTCTGATATTACAGAAATAGAAAATGAAGTTGTTATAGCTCTTCCAGAAGATATTATTACTACAAGATTAGTTAATGAGATAGTTATTCAACCATTCCCATTAGGATATATGGATATTATGGATGTACAATATAAATCTAATGGAGCTTGGACAAAAATACCAGGATTTGATACTCATTTTGGAATAGAAGATGAAACATATCAAGATATATTTGGAAACACATTCCATAGAAAATATATACCCAATGCTAATAATTTAAGATTTAATTTTAAAGCATTACAAATCAATCAAATTAAAATTAAATTACGTCAACGTAATTTTGAACAAGATACTTCTTTAAACAAACGTATATGGTATCTTGGATTAAGAAATGTTGATGTTTTATTTAATAGGTATTCAAAAGATAATAGCATATTCAGTGAAGTATTTGAATTTCCAGAAACTGATAGACTTATTAAAATATATGATACAGAAGTATTATTCAACAATATTACTAATATAAATGATCAAAACTTTAATATAGTTAAGGAATATTATTATTTTGATTCAAGTAATAACTATCATCGTATAGCTGGAACAACACCTTTTGTATTGAATGGACATAAATTATTAGTAAAATTTTACATAGAAGGTAATGAAGATACTCCTAATATATATATGACTCGTGTTAAGTATAAACTTGACTAGTACTACATATATTCATATAATAAGAATTGTAAGCAATATCTTGTGACTGGTAGTATTAGAGCCTTCTGAAACCCTTATGAGGAAATCTCATAAGGGTTTTTATTGTGCCAAAATGTCTAAAAAACATTTGACAGCAAACATTTTAAGATGTACAATAATCTTACTTACATGAAAGGAGATTCACAAGATGTACAAAATGCTTACTGAAAAATTTTTATCTATGAAATGGGATAAAAATTATCTTACTAAAATTGATAGCTCTATCAATGAAGATACTGTTGTATCTATCCTTGATAATGTTTTTCCAGAATGGACTTTTAGAATTAATAATATAGTTCCTATGAACGATAATTCTAAATGTGTAGCTATTACATTATTTATGCCAGGTCGTATTCTTGATGGAACAGGATCAAATGAATGGTCTGCTATATGTAATATTATTAGTAAATTTAACATAAAAGTCAATGAATCGACGAATAATATGGTAAATTTAACTAAAAAAGAAGAATCATCTTTAACAAATAATCCCAATAATAAACCAAAAACAACATCTGCATCTGTTATTGCTGATATTGAAAAGAAAAAGGCTGAAATGCAGAAAGCTAATCAAGAACAGCCTAAGAATGATACTCAAGACATTTTTAACGATTTAATGGGTAACGATACTATTAATATAAATAATAGTGAAACAACAGATACACAACAAGAATCTAGTTTTATTGAATTTGGTACTCCAGAATATGATAAAGCAGAAGATGAAATAGTTGAGCAACTTAAAACTGATATATTGCTTAAGAATCCTACTGCTGAGGAAGTAAACCCTAACAATATAATTACAAATTCTATGTGGACAAGAGAAACTGGTGAAAAAATAAAAGCGTGGATGGCAAAACATAACGTTACAACTAAAGACCAAATGTCATCTTGGTTCATAAGATATTGTAATCTTGACTATGACCATTTTAATCCAGAATGGTTAGATAAATTTATTGCTTGGACAGATGCTTTAAGGGAACAACAAACCTACTAACCGATAAAGGCTCTGTATACGACCTTGTAGCTATGTTCATATTAATGATTGGTGGCAATAGAGATTTCGCTAATAAACTTTATAATGCTTTTACGCAGTATCTGTCTTTGGGATATACATATCATGATATAAAAACAGAAATATTAACATCGTTCTATAACCATAAGGATTTTCGTTGGAATATGTTCACTTATAGAAAACGTGGTGATGAATGTTTGATTAATAAATTAAAACCTAACGAAAGATATTATCATAAAGAATTGAAACTTGTTAGTAAACCACCGATTGTAAATAGAGATATAGATCGTGGAACTTTGGTTAGTAGGATTCCAGAATATTTTCTTGAACCTGTTGCAAGCTACACAATTCAAGAATTTGTTCGATATTTCTATAATATAATGCCTTTAAATCCTCAAGAGTGGAATATAAGTAAAACTACTGGCATTATTAAATATAAAATGGATCAATACGGTGTTGATAGATTATTATTTATGACAGATATTGCAGCATCAGATTATAAAGCTAATGGAACATTATTTAATCTTGGTGAGTGGGATGAATATGCCAATAAAGCCGATGCTTACTTGGAAGAAATGAAATATTCAATTAGCGATAACACACAATATTATTCATTAAAGAAAAGGAATATTTTTAATGAATAGTTTTGACAAATGTGCAATAGTAGAAATCGGCTATACTAATAACAATCCAGAAAGGACTTTTACTAGAAATGAATACATACCTTATAATCAATTTTTTACGCGCATTAAAAGCCTTAATTGTCTTGATACTTACTGTTCTGCATACATTTATGATAATGAAAAAATCGAGGATGCAAACCTATATGGGAACTTATATCTAGATTTTGATGACGTTAACGATATCAATAATGCAAAAGAAGACATAGCGCACACGTTAAGTTTCTTTAAAATCGTATATCAAATACCTCCAGAAAAAATGAAAATATATTTTTCTGGACATAAAGGTTTTCATTTAATAGTTCCTAGTGAAATACTTGGAGTACAACCTAGAAAAGATTTAAATGAAATCTTTAAATCAATAGCTGAACAGATTAAAACTTTTTCTATACATAAAACTATTGATTTAAAGATATATGATAACAAACGTTTATTTAGAGTTCCCAATACAATAAATAGTTCTACTGGATTATATAAAATTATGCTTACAGTTAATGAGTTATTGAATTTATCAGAACAAGAAATAAAAACTCTTGCAAAACAACCTCGTAATATAACATTACAAGATAAGCCAATATATAATCCAGTAGCAGGAAATCAATTCTTAAAAGCTGTAGAAAACTACGAAAAATTAGAAAAAGAAAAAAGCAAAAGAGAAAAAGGTTTTCGTTATAAGAAAACGTTAAATGTTGTTCCAGAATGTATTCAAAACATTTTAGAAAATGGAGCAGAAGAAGGATATCGTAATATTACTATTGCATGTCTTACTAGCTTTTACAGAGAATCTGGAAAAACATTTGATGAAATTATAGATTTAATTACTGAATGGAATTCTAAAAACAGTAAACCTACTCCAATAAGAGAAATGAAAGCTACAATAAAATCTATATTTTATGGACAAAAGACCTATGGATGTACTACTTTACAAACTATTACTCAGTGTAATAAAAATGATTGTAAGTTAGTTCAAATTAAAACAAAACCAAAGAAAAGGAGAAATACCCCTCATGCAATTAACATCAATTCAAATTTTAGTGGCTCTTGTTAACGAAAACGCACATATTCCTACTTATGGAACTGATGGCTCAGCTGGTGCTGATCTTTATGCTTGTGTTAAACCTAATGAAGTCGTTGAAATCAAACCTAGTGAAACAGTAAAAGTTTCTGTTGGTATCAAAACAGAAATGCCAGAAGGTTACGTTGGATTAATATTTGCTCGTAGTGGATTAGCAACAAAACAAGACTTAGCCCCAGCTAATAAAGTTGCTGTTGTTGATAGTGATTATCGTGGTGAATGGTTTATTCCTTTACATAATCATGGAACTAAAACAAGAACAATTGCTAATGGAGAAAGAATTGCTCAAGTAATATTTTTACCTTATCCAAAAGTTAAATTCTCAACAGTAGATGTACAGTCTCTTAGTGAAACAGATAGAGGAGACGGTGGATTTGGTAGTACAGGAACAAACTAAAAATGGACGAAACTAATTCTATTATTAACATTAAAGATGAAGAATCTGGAACAAATATTACTATACAAAGTGATACTTTTTATTCTCCAGTTATTCCTACACAAGAACAAGCATATCAAGAAGTAACAAAAGTTGGCATGAATGGCCAACAACAAACAGTTACGTTTAATTTCCCATCTAAACCAACTGAAGATTATCAAATACCAATGTGGGAAACTCTTGATAATTTTGAAAAAAATGCTTGGGCTCCAAATAATGTTGGTATAAAAACAGGATATAATTGTATTGATAATGCATTTGGTGGTGGATTATATCCAGGTGTAGTCATGATAGCTGGAGATAGTAACCTTGGAAAATCAGCATTGATATGCAACCTTGCATGGAATGTTATTAATAACAATAATGATGTATATGTAATGGATTTTTCATTAGATGATGCAATGCCGGATAAACTTGCTAGAATGGCAGCATGTTCTGCACACGTTGTTATTAATGCAGTTAAAACTCCATTAAAATATCAGAATTATCCTTTTATGCTAATTAGACGTAAAAAGGCATTAATAGCATTAAGAAACATGACTGATAGATATAGAGCTTATGATTCTTCATTTTCTACTTTTGTTGAAGATATCAGTGATGAAATAATCAAAAAACTAATATATTTTGACGAACATAACATTAAGAAAAAGATTGTTGTATTCATAGATAACTTTCATGACATGGATATAAGAGATCAACCAAACTTATCCGCTAAAGATAAATTTGATACTTTAGCGCAATGGTGTCAAGATTTTTCAACAAAGTATAATATTACAATGATATGTTCTGCTGAATTAAAAAAATTGAATGGTGCTAGGCGACCTCAATTGGACGATATGAGAGAATCTGTAAAAATTAAATATGCCGCTAAAGCAGTTCTTCTTGTATATAATGAAGTCCATTATAAAGGTGAAGGAGCAAATATATATTATTCAATTAATAATAATCCTTATAAACAACCAATTTTTGAAGTACATTTTGCAAAAAATAAATATGGTACATATAAAGGCCGTAACTTTTTTGAATTTTATCCAGATATGGCATATCTAAAAGAAAGTGACCCACAAGCTCAAAAGACATATACAAGTATAGTCTATGGATAAAGGAAAACGAAATGAATGAACGAATATGAAATCAAATTTGGAATTACTATTAATGAATTAACAGTATTATCTTATAGTGATAAACCAGAAGATAGCAACAAATACAAATCTTATGGTGGCCCATGGGTTAAATGTGAATGTTCTTGTGGAAAAATTATAGTTGTTCCATTATATGGTATTAAACGTGGTTTTATAAAATCATGTGGACATTTAAAAGGCCAACAAGGAAAAATTAATCTTAAAGAATATTACAAAACACATGCTCCATCTAATGCTAATTATCTTACAATTGATGGAGAAACTAAAAATATCTCTGAATGGAGTAAAATTACTGGAGTTCCAAGAACTACAATTCTGTATAGATTAAATAAAAATGTACCTTTAAAAGAGTTGTTTACTAGGGAGAACGATAATGACGAAACAACAATTAGGAATTAATTTAAATGACTTAAATAAATTAGCAACAGCAAATCCAAAATATGCGGCATTACTTGGAGAATTAGCTGGCATTGATAAATTAATTAAACAGTTTGCAAGTGATACTGTAACTAATTATGCTGACCCTAATGTTTATTTTATCAAAACAGAATTATTAAACCAGTGTTACAATCTTTATTTATATAACGCAGAACGTAATGTTACAGTTGGTAAAAGCTGGCTTTTTGATGATTTCTTAAATAAATGTCAATCGAAAATGATAGAAAATGAAATCGAAAATGCAGTACTTAATATTATTGATAAAGTTAATAATGATTCAAAATTAAATGAAACGAAAATAAACTGGATTATATAAAGGAGTACTTATATGAAAATTCAAAACTTACCACAAATGACTGAAGAGCAATTACAATATCAACAAGAATGTATTGAAACATTTGGTAAAGAAGCTCAAATGGATATATGTATCGAAGAAATGTCTGAACTTACTAAAGCTCTTTGCAAATTAAAACGTAAAATGAAAAAAGCTTTACCAGTTAAAGATGACATTGAAACATTACATAATAATATTTTAGAAGAAATTGCAGATGTATATATTACATTAACACAAATGGAAATGTTATTTGATGATAATAGTATTTTATCTGACATCGTTAATTATAAAATTCAAAGAAACAAAGATAGAATGTAACAAGACTACTTATATTATTTAGCACAAAGGAGAAATAATGGAAATTAAAGCTGGAACAGTAGTATATATTAAAGCAACGGTCAAACCAATATATAAAGAAGGTAATATGATTAGATGTATTACATCTGATACAGGAACTATACTTTGGGCTTCTCCACAAGAGGTAAAAACAATTGATGATATTGTTAATTCCACCGATATTATTTGTATTGATCGTAGTGTTAACATGGATTAGTCTATAATAATATTTATATTGTTATAATAAAATTAATTACTAGGAGAAACAATATGCCAGGTAAATATAGTTTATTTGATGGATTACAAGAAATAGCTGCTGGTGCACCAGATGAAAATGGAATACCTAAATTTGAAGAACAAAAATTAAGACGCTTTCTTAAAGAACAAAAATTAGGTTCGCCAAATAAAATAGTCTTTTCACAAAATGAGAAAAAATTCTATACATGTCCAAGATATAATCCTTGTCCTATATGTGATAAATGCTTAAATAAAGCTAGTCATTTATATGTTGCATGTCAAACATGTTCCATTCCTATCTGCAATCATACTTATCAAGACAAAGAACGTATGATTAAGCCAAAGAACTTTGCTATTCCAGTAGAAGATTATGTTTATGAAGCAATTGAAGCTTTAGATAAGGAGATTACAAATGCCTGATACAGAAGCTATGGCTAATTATATTGCTGCTAATTCAGCATCTTTTGTTGAACAAGAAATGTCAAAAGGGAAAGATTGGATGTTACCACCACCACCTAAACCTGGTGAATATATTATTTGTCAGATATGTGGTAAACCTATGTTGCCTAAAGATTTTTCTAAAGATATAAAAATAAGAAAACATGAGTTTAAATGGCATATACATTGGCAATGTGAACAAAATATATTTAATCAATTAGATAGAGGAACGCCTGGATTAATTGCTGAAAGAGAAAGTGGTAGTAATCTAAATGCTTATAAAAACAAAGTCTCAAGACTCAAAAAAGAGAAGCGATAATCAATTTAATGAATTATACGTAGCGACGAAGCCTTTAGAAATTGATAATAAACTAATGATTGATATTACGGACATAAAGGACTTCTCTTTTTGTCCGTATTATTATTATCTAAAAAATAGAAATGCTAATGAGATTAATCTTTCTAATTTATATGATAAAGCAATACACAAAACTTTTTATGCATATTTGCTTGCACTACAAGAGGATAAATTAGAAAGTACATTGGAATTTTTAAAATATCAATGGGGTAAAGAATGGATTAAATATCGTAAAGTTAAAACTCTTATTATTACTATTTCTTCTATAAATAGAGATTATCATGAAAACCTAAGAAAAAAAGGCATTGATGCTATATTCAATTTTGATGAAATAATGTCTAAAGAGAAACAATTTCCTATAATTATTGGACATAAATATCAAATTGAAATTATTCCAAATGTAATTTTAACTGGTACATATGAATATGTAAGAGAAGTTACTATTGGAGATAAAAAGATCATACAATTAGTAAAGTTCGTAACTAGGCCAAATAGATTCGATACTAACATTGCAAAGCTTTATGATCTTGAATTAATTGCAATGTCATATGCTTTTAAAGAAACTTTTAAAGTAGATTATTTTCAAGTTGTTTCGATTGATATAGAACAAAAGAAAACATTAGTTAATACATATTCTGATAGAGAATACAAACTACTTAAAGAAACAATAAAGAATGTTGTAATATGTTTACAAAACAATATTCAATGCATTTCACCAAATAGACAATGCTTTCATTGCAATTATAGGAATGTTTGCATAAATCAATTATAAAGATTATAATTTAAGGAGAAAATTATGTTAGATATGAAATTAAATTCTGGTAAATTGGTTATTGATGACAATAACAAAACTCATGTAGATGAAATAATTAAAAAACAAATAGAAGAAGAATTTGAAAACAACAAAGACAATACAAATAAAAATAAACCAGAAATTATAGAGGATTAATAATGATTGTTCTATCACTAGACCCATCACTTTCAAGCACTGGATATGCGATTATTGATTCTAATAATCATACATTAATACATAAAGGAAAAATAAATCCTTCAAAGAAACTTTCTACAGATGATAAAGTTCAAAACATTATCCATACATTACAAACATTTTGTTCTTCCATTCCTTATGTCGTTCTTGAAGACGGTTATGTTGGTGTAAATATGCGAGGCAGTTTAAAGTTAGCAGAGTTACGTGGCGCATTAATAGCTTACTTTAAATACAATGGATGTGAAGTAATACATCAACCGCCTAAAGAAATTAGAAAAAGATTTGGATTAAAAGGTAATGCTACAAAAGAAGAAGTGTCGAAAGAAGTATTAAAATATTATCCTTATCTTGAATATGATATAGGTCCTTATAGTGATAAACCTAATAAACGAAAAACTAGTGATATATATGATGCTATCGCTACTGGTTTATCTTATGTTCTAAATTTAAAGGAATAATATATGAAAGATGAACGGACGAAACCACAATTCTTTGAGCCTTCTCTTTCTGAAAACGACCATAATTATTTAAAAGAATTAGATGAAGCATATTTAAATGATTATGATCAAGATAACGAAGAAACTAAATTTAAAGAAAAAGATTATGCTAATTTACAATATAATCTTATTCTTTTTAAAGAAGGTAATAGAGAAGCAACAGAATATATCATTAAGGCATTTCATAGAACGTTACATGCATACGCTAATTTTATTGTTTTACACAGACTACCATATATAAAATTACCAAACAAAAAAATATCAATAATAAATCCAAGTATTCTAAGCTTTATTAAACTTTTTTCTGGTACTAAAATGAATGAACGATTTGATATGAAAGAGGCTTGTGACCGTATTTATTTTTTATTTAAAAAATATGAATACGGTGATATATATAATTCATTAGTACTTGCTTTATTAAATATGGCAAATAAATACAAAATTATTACTGATAAAAATGATCCTCATTATATGCCTAACGGTACTTTCCATGTTTATGTTAAAAAGTGTTTTCATTTTGATGCGTTTTATTTTTTAAAAGAACTTACTAAAGACCCATTAATTAGTGCTAATTTATTAAAGCTAACAGACGATGATGAAAATGATTATGATACCGATATAAATAATATAGCTTATTCAACTATATCTGTTGATGAAGACGCATTAGAAAAATACAACATTATGATAGATACTATTGATCGTCAAATTGCTCTTAAAACAACAGATAAGCTAACATTAAAAGAAGATGAAGTTGATATATATAGTGATGAATCATTAAACTTTAACTGGATAAATGGAGTTACATGTGGTTCTGCATTTAAAGAATTAACTCCTTATGAAAGAGAATTGCTTTTATTAGCATATGCTAAAAACCAGACTGAAGATAATATTGCTAAGTTATATGGATATTCTAGATCAGCAGTAGGAAGTCATAAACGTAAAGCTATTGCTAAATTAAAAAAAACAATAGAACAACAACAAAAATCTGGTGAAATGTATGAATACTAAATTTCAATATATACGAAATATTTTATTATTAACTATATACTTTGTTATATGTGATAAGGAGGTAAAAAATATGCTAAAGTTTATTACTGAAGAACCAGTACTATGTGTTGTTATATTAATTATAGCCATTGCATTGTTTGTCTATTTAATAAAATATAGACGAGACATTCTTAAAAAAGCAGCATTATATGCTGTTGCTAAAGCAGAAGAGGCATGGGGGTCTAATACTGGACGTATTAAATTTGCAGAAGCATATTTGTATTTAAAAAAGAATTATCCAATAATTACTTTCTTTATATCAGAAGATGAATTAAGCTCTTTAATAGAAGAGGCTTTAGTTTCTCTTAAAGAAATTATTGCAACTAAAGAGCGTATTGCTAAACAAGAAAAGCTAACAAATATGTATAATTAAAAAAGATATGGCGGTGTAGGAATTTCCTACACCGCCATATTATTATTTATTAAAAGTCATTTTGCCTTCGTTTGTACCAATTTTACTTTTCTTCTGTACAGTAAAAGTATAAGCATCTTCTGAAACCATTACATATTCAGTAGCATCTACATGTTTCTTAGTAAGCTTTTCTTTTTGAGCACGAGTAAGTTTCTTTGGATTTTTCATATATTTCTTTAATAACTCTCCTCTTCTGTTGGTGGACTAACTATTATTTCAGCACCACAATTATGGCAATTATAAGAACGACCATAAATAGTATAAGGATTATCCATTTTGTTTCTTACTGCTTGTGAAAAGCAATGAGGGCATAATGTATAATCGATTGCAATGTTGTTGTCTTTAGATAATTTAATAAGAGTAGGTTTAACGTATTGCATATAAAATCCTTTCAGTAAAATATGTTTATTAGTTATAAATATATTAACATGAGGAAAAATAAAATGCAATATAAAGTTACATTATGTTATTCTACAATATCTTTTTTATCTAATTCTAATTCTTGCATCATCCATTCATATGGTGTATCGCCATGAATTGTAAACCATTCTCTTAATTTTTCTTCTTTGATTTCGTCAAATCTTTGAAAGAACTTTTTTAACCCTTGATCTTTAATTAATGGTATTAAGTTCTTTTTTTCGTCTTCATGTAAAATCATAAACGAAGCAATAAATCTGCCTTCTGAATGTAATGCTCCATTTTTACAAACATCTATACTTAATGGATCGGTTTTAATTACTGAATATTTTATAGGTATCTGTTTAAAACCTTGTTCATTAAATAAAAATTTAGGTATTTGCATTAATAAATTATAACCAACTGAAAGAGCATAATCATTACTATAATAAGTAAATGCATTAATTGTTAAATAGTGGTCCAATACATCATCATTTAGCATTACTCTTCCATTTGATTTTGTAACTGTTACTGTAATGAAGCTGTCTATATTATTATTACGTTCTATATAATATATACAACCAAATGTAATCCAGAATTGAATATTAATCCTTGCTGCTTCTTTAGAATCTAAACAATCATATTTTTTTAAATATTTAATAAAATATTCTGTTAGTTTATCTACATCTTCCATTGTAGCTTTTTTAACCCACAATGGAATTGAACATTTTTTAACTATATCATCTTTAACTTTATTTTTTCTTTTAACTGGATATTGTATCTTTTCTGGAATTGGATTAACAAATACTCTATATCTATCACAAGCTAATAAATTATCACGGTTTATAAAATCAAACGAACTTATATAACTATCAAAATATCCTTGTAACTTAACAAGATGTTCTTTTTTAAGATATGTTAAATAATCTTCTGGTCTATAAATAAAGTTACCTTTTTCTTTATTACAATCTTTGCATAACATTACCATGTTAATGTCTCTATTTGTTCCTCCTTGTGATATTGGAATGAAATGTTCTACAGTAGCTCCATAACCTATGTATACTTTTTTCCCACAATGACAGCATCTTTCATCTGATTTTGCGGCAAGTAATTGTTTTTCTTCATAAGTAAAATTATCTCTATCAACTATCTTCTGTCGTTTTATTTTCTCCTTCATATAAATTTATCCTTTCCATCTTATTTTTATCAAGATTCTTAACGTTTACAACAAGTTCATCTTCGTTTCTTGTATTAAAATAAGCTAACACATCTTTTTTATAACAATATGTTTTGAACATATACGCATCAGTATTTTCCCAACGTTTTGCAAACCATTCAGCAGTCTTTTTATTAATCGTCCAAGATAATCCATATGGCTCTCTGTTAATACCTACACCACGATATATTTCAATAGGTTCTGTATCACTTATATCATTATAAATCTTAAAATCTTCCTCTGTCATTAATAATTGCTTATCTGCTTTTTTAAAGAACTTTATCCATTGTGGTATAGATACATTAGGGTCTTGATTTGGATTTTCTGTACCAGTCCACACTTCTTCAAGAGCATTAGCATAATCTTGTTTCGATAAAAATTTTTCTGATAATTTAAATACTAATGGTCTATATGGTTTATGAGTTAATGCCAATATTCTAAAAAACTCATTGGATTCGACAATCCTATCTTTCATAAATTTACGAGCTTTTTCTAAATTTTCATCTGATTCAAGAATATCTACGATTGTATTCATACCTTGTTTTGAATTAGCAAATGTCATATATCTGTTAGATAAAAATGGATGAATTAGTATAAATGGTATATCTGTTTCTCTAATATCTACATATAATAATGGCAATACTGCTTCTTTTATAGATTGTAAATCTGTTATATTTTTCATTGATTACTCCTTTTGAAACCAATTGCCTTGACTATCTTGCATAATTTCTTTATTACAAATCTTACAATGAGTATGAAAGCTACATCCATCAAACTCTTGTGGTTTATTATTTGGTAAATGCCACCCAAGTATATTATGATAGAACCACTTAAATACTCTACCTTTTGAAAGCAAGTAAATAACTCCACTTACCCATATAATAGCTATAATAATTCCAATTATCTCTAAAATTTTAATCAACATATCCTTACCTTTCAATTTGTTATAACTTCCGTCTGTTGCTTATAATATCTTACAGTCCTTATTCTCACTTTCTGCTAGTAAGTTGTCTATCAATTCAAGCATATGTTTGTATGAAGATACTTTAGCTTCTCTTACACGTTTATCAGCATTACCGTATTTGCTTGGCTCTTGCCAAAATCTAATCTCGTTCTCAACATCTACCTTTAACCTATCAAGAATAGGCTCTTGCTCTAGGGCTTTGATAGCTTCATCAAGTGACTCTATTGTTTGGTCTGAGAATTTTCTTTCCCATTTAAGCACTGTCCTTAAATTTTTTAGATAAATAATATGTTCTTCTCTTGTCATTTCTTATCCTCGTTTTCTATTATCTCTACATATTTCAACGCATCTCTAATTAAAATACTTGCAATTTCTCTTATTGGTCTATGTGCTTGTATAGAAAGTATAGATATGCTTTCATGAACATCGTTATCTAATTCTACTAACGTTCTTGTTCTTTCTTTTTTCGTGCAAGTTTTCTTCTCAATTGTTATTTTTCTATCTTCCATGACTCCTCACTTTCTATCTGTGGTTCAATCATCTTTATCCCACAATTTGGACAATAATTAGCATTTCCATACGTCTGAGCAATAAGAACAATATCATCGCATTCAGAACATTTTGCTTTATTATGCTTTAGATATATCCAATGACCAGTTTTTGGTTTTGGATAAACTGGCGGCAAAGTTTTTAAGCATTTAATAACTCTATTAAGATTATCTGCATCATTTGGATGTAGTTTTACTAATTCTTGCACATTTGCTACTGCTATATCACAACTTATAGCATAGTCACAATGCTCTTGATCTAGCGCTTTAAGCTCTTTAATTAATTTCCATCCATTGGCTGTAATAGTACAGATAGTTCCATAATTAATTGGAAGTTTATTTATATTATGAGCATCTTTAATAGCTTGTATGTTACTTACATAACCTCTGATAGCATTTAATTCTTCTCTTGTCATGATTCCTCACTTTCTATCTGTTCTAAAACAATGCCATCCGATAAATCATAGGCAGTATCATGATCAAACAGTGTACTATAACAATAAAATGTACTACCAACTATTTCTGTAACTTCTACTTCATCTAATAATCTTCTTTTCATCGGCGCATACACTTTATATTTTTTACCTACTTTTATCATTTATTTATTCCTCCGATTCAACTTTTAATTTATACTTATTATAATTTAACTGATTGTACTCAAATTCAAAAACATATTTAGTACTTATACCATCTTCATATATTCTTGATGGTTTTAATTCATAAACGCCTCTATGCTTACCATTATCATCAATTATTGTCACTCTTGCAGTCATTCTATTTCCTCACTTTCCTGTAGTTCGATCATCTCTACACCACAATTAGGACAATAATTCATTTCATTGGCTTTACATAACCTATCTTGTTCTTCTGCTACTTCCTCTGCATGTTTAATTGCTTCATCTAAAATCATTTCTTCACCTCACTTAATCCATCCATTTTTCTTGTAAACCTGTAACACGTCCCCCATCGCTAAATGCATCTTAGTTTTCGAAATATCGGACACATGGAAAAAGATTATTCCGTCAGGGTATTTTCGTCCTTTAAACTCTGTGTAGGTTTTTATCCCGTATATGTCTTTTTGGTACAGATTTCGCTTGCTACCGATTCTGTCAAGCGTGATATTTCCGACTTTCATCGGTTTAGTAAATGGGTCGATTCTTTTTTCTATCCATTTCCCGTCTTTGCGTATAGTTTTCTTGTCAGGTAATGTATGGTCTACCCATGCGATATATTGGTCTGGTGGAAGTGATAATACAAATTCCCAAAATTTCATTTTCCGCCTCACTTATCATCAAGCCATATTTTTAGAACATCACCTTCCGCCTGTATGCTATTGACCGCCCTGTCCTCTAATGCATCCCAGATTTCTGAGCAAACCATAGCTTTGCACTGGACTTTTCCGTTATCGTTCATGATATGGATAATTTCTTCACTTTCCCTATTATTATCTATCAGGTCGAGTAATTGCCTTACGGTTACCTTTGTCATTCCGTCACCTCATGTCTTAACAGCTCTTCTTTCGCCCGTTTAATTGATACATTGTGGTATTCTGCAAATGATACAAGACTACGTAAATATTTTAATTCTTTCAGCAACTCTGCAAGTTGCCTATACTCTTCTGCACATTTTCTCCAACGTGGTTGAGAAATATTGAAATCATCATTAGCTTTACATAGTCTATCCTGTTCCATTGCTATTTCTTCACAATGTTTAATTGCAGATTCTAAATTCATTCTGTTGTCTCACTTTCTGTCTTATATGCTTTTTGTATCTTAATTACTAACTCTATCTTTTCCATACCTTTCATATTTATTTATCGCTTTCTATATAATCGCTATACTATTTTCATATAAAATAAAAATGAGCCAGAATGCCCTGGCTCATTATATCCAATATTTAAATAATAATATTATTTAAAGTTGATTATACTTATCTAATACCATTGATTGAATCATATTTCTTGTTTCTGTGTTTATTGGATGTGCAACATCTTTAAACTTTCCATCTGTACCTTTCTTAGATGGCATTACAACAAACAAACCTTTTTCTGAATCAATAATTTTGATATCATGAATAACGAATGTATCGTCAATTGTAATACTTGCAATTGCTTTAATCTTGTTATCTGGATTTTCGTATTTCTTTACACGAACATCTGTTATAGTAATCTTCATTAGTTATTTCCTCCTTAAGTTTTCAGTCGCGCTAAGTAAGTGTAATTTGTCCTTCTACAAACTTAAGGATAACATAACATTTTTACTAAATCAACTTTCTTTTATAGGATTTACAAGAGGATCAACAGGCTTCATAAATGATACTTTAGATGACACTGTTTCTGTAATTTTATCATCTATCTGTATATCTATTATATTAAAAGAAGGCTCTTCCCATTGAAGTTTATTATCTTTTGCTTTTTCTTTTGCTAAATTATAAATCTCTTCTTGAGATAATGAGCCATCAGCAGTAATATCAAGCCATGCTCTTTTTGTCGCTTTGATTCTGTATGTTTTCTTCATTAGTAGATCGCTCCTCATTGATTTTATCAATTACTGCATCTGTAATTGTATCCATGTGATTAATGTACTCTTCTCCGCTTTGTGCTTCTCTTGCGTCATTTACTATTTTCTCACAAACGTCATTAGGAATCATAATAATACGTTCTCTTAAAACGTTTTCTAATAATTCTTTCTCACTATCTTCTGAAAGCATATCTTTAATGAATTCATCATTAGCGATAAACATACTTCCAGTAGGATAAAGAGTATTCTTTTCATCTTTTGAAATTGGAAACATACCTTTTATAATAGGCTCTGTAGTAACACCAATTACATGAATACCACCGTTAAAAGATTTTTTACAGGCATCACATGGAGTATAATTGTTAATTACAGAATTTCTTATAGTATCTTCTGTTTCTGTAATTGCTCCACTTTTTGGTTTACCACACCAAAAGCATCTATCAATTAGTTCTTTAGCCATTATGTATTCCTCCTAAAGTATTTTTAATTTATGATTCCAATGTGTATTATAATATAAAGTTACATCTTCATCAATTTGTTCTTTCTTAGTAGGATTAACATTACAGAACATTTCATTAACATTATTTGACATTACATTATTAGAACTGTTCTTTAACAAAGTTAATTCTTTTTCAAGATTATTCATTCTATGAACTACAGAATTATAATCTTTTTCCGTTTCTGGTTTACACATTTTCATAAAAGCAATTTCTACTAATATCATTTTATTAGGAGAACGATCTAATGAAGATATGGTTTCTCCTATAATCCTTGTATATCTTTCAAATATACTTCCGTTAACTGAACCGAAATTAGTAGTAAATTTTTCAAAATAATAATGATAAAGAGAATCAAGTAAACTTTTCATATCTTTGCCATTATTATATTGTTCATGTAATATGCCTAATCCTTTAATAACATTAGTCTGTTCTATACATGTAGCTAATTCTATTATAGTATTAGTTTCAATATCACCGAATAATTGTTTTATTTCTGATAATGTAGCTTTTGTAGATAAATTGTGTTGAGATATATATTGATCTAAAATTCTTATAGCATCTCTCATACTTCCTTCAGCTTTAGATGCTATATATTCTAGTATTTCATTTGTTACAAATGAAATATTTTCTTTTAGCAATATATTCTCTAATCCAGAAACAATTTCATTTTTACTGATTAATTTAAAATTATAAATCTGGCATCTTGATTTAATTGTTGCTGGTACTTTATTTAATTCTGTAGTTGCAAAAATAAATATAACATGTGATGGTGGTTCTTCTACTGTTTTTAATAAAGCATTAAAAGCACTATTAGATAGCATATGTATTTCATCAATAATATAAATTTTATATTTTGAATTAATAGGCTTGTAATTTACTTCATCTATAAGCTGTCTAATATTATCAACACTGTTATTTGATGCTGCATCAATTTCTATAACATCTGGATTAACATTATCTTTGTTATTACAATGTTCGCAATTACCACAAGGATTACCATTATGATTAATTGTATTATTGCAATTAACAGCTTTTGCAAATATTCGTGAAATAGATGTTTTTCCAGAACCTTTTGGGCCACAAAACAAATACGCATTACCAATACGATTAATCTTTATTTGATTACGTAGTGTTTGTACAATTGCAGTTTGACCGATAACTTCATCAAAGTTTTGTGGTCTATATTTTCGATATAAAACTGTGTTATTCATAAATTTTACGTTTACAATATTCTATTGCTTTGAGAACACATTTATCATAATTAGCATTAAATTCTTCTTTTGTAAGTTTAGGGAATAACATATGTAAATTTTGTTTTAAAGCATATTCATATCTTTCTAATTCCATTAACCCATATGGCATTTTGACACCATTATTACTAAATGGTTCTTTAAAACTATCACTTGGAGCGAACAAAGGTATATATTTTACTATCGAAGTCTGACTTAAGAAATCATAACTAGCATCTTCGTTTGTATACATATCTTGTGATATATAAAATTTAGCATACAGTTCGTCTCCTAAATAAACAGAATATCCGCCTTGTTGTGCTTTATTTGCACTTTGCACCTCTTGAAGTTTAATGAATCTTCCATAAAAACGTCTATATTCTAGTCCGCATGATATTTGTTTTATTCTTTGTACTAAATATGATTTTGGTATATTTGGATAACCATACTGTTGTAAATTATATTTCTTATATGTTTCATTTAGTATAGCAATACATGCATCATTCATTTTAAAAACAAAGTTATGTATTATATTATCATTAGCTTCAACTGTAATACGTTTTTCAATATCATCTTTAACAATGTTATTCTCAACAATATTTTCTTTAACTGGATTAGCTTTTACTGAATTATTATCTTCTTTTATATTTAATAATTCTTTTACTTTAGATTTAAATTCTACAAGCTCTTTATAATCATCAGGTTCTTTTTTTATAACTTCTATAGGATCTGGCATTTTAACATTTATATTATTAATTAATATATCAACCAAGTCATTTATAAAAGTTTCACTTAAATAGTTATATTTTTCATTCAATAATGAAAGTAAATAATCTTTATTAGTAACTATAACCATTTCATTTGCTGATTCCTTATGGTCTAAATTATGAATTTCTAAAAGATTATTAATCTCTTTTGCTATGTCTTCTTGTGCTGAATCATTATTATGATTATTTGCTGTTATAGTAGCTTTGTTTGCGGCAATATAATCTTTAAAAAGATTAGTAAATACATTAACTAATTCTTTTTCAGCAGCTTGAGAACGAATAGTATCGCTACCATTGCTGATTAATTTTGCCATAACTTGCTCATGTAAAAGAACATAAAAAGTACTTCTATTATCTGAAAGCTTCTTACTTTTACTAAAACGAAGTCTTATTACATAAGGAAATTTAATACCTCCAATAACGTTTCTATTCATTGGCCTATAATCTTTATCACCTTCGAATAACTCCTGGAATATTTCATTTCCCTTTGCATAATACAATTCTTGATCATTAATTTTTAACTTAATGATTTGTACTTTATTGATTTTATCAACAACATAACTATCATCTATTACTAAGATATTAGGTTGTTTAAGAAAATCTAATTGTTCTTGTTCACTGTATTTTTTCATGTAGTTTCTCCTGTAAAACTTTAATTTGTTGTGTCTTTAATTCATTATCATGAATATAAGTCTTCATTAAAGTAATTAATTCAGCTATATCATTATGTTCGAAAATTGTATAAATCTTTGTATCACCTTTAAATCTAAATGGCAAGCACATAATTTTAGAATTGCCTTTACATTCATCAGCTGCTTTTTCTAGCCATAGTCGTTGTATAGAAATAGATTGGTCGCCAGATTTTAACTGACGACCAGCACGTTCTTTACATTCTGGATGAAGAATTTCATCAACAATATCTCCTTTTTCGAACCATAATGCACCAGAACGAACACTCCTTCTTGCATCTTGTATATTTGGTATATTGTTTAACGAATCAGCAACTTCTTGTTCAAGATTTTCCCAAGAGTTTTTAGCTTTCATTTCTTTTGTATTATGTACTTGTACTATACTTTGTTTGGTTTGTTTAGCTTTATTCCAAGGCTTTGTCTTTTGTTTTAAAAGATTTTGTTCAATACAACGATAACATTTATCTTTATTCAGACACGTAGCTTCGTATTCACAAATCATTTTATCCTTTCATTTGATTAATATGTCTATCAGTAGGAACATTTGGAACAAAATTATTAGCAGAGTTTTCTATCTTAAGCGCAGCTGAATACGTAATCAAAATATCTTTCTTATCACTTAAAATATCTAATACAGTTTTAATCTGTATCATTCTACCAGCATATCTGTCTTCTAGCTCAAATAAATTTAAATTGTCTTCATAAGAATTATTATTCTTAATCCTTAAAACAGCAAGAGATTTAGTGTCATCAATATTACGCTTTATCTTTGCGTTTTCATCTAATTTCTTTTGATTAGCATATTCTAGTTGCTGTTGTAATTTTAACATCATTTCATAATGACTATGTACTTTATTCATAAGTGCAAAGTCAAAACGTACAGGAGTTAATAATGCATCAATACGACCAGCTGCTACTGCAATATCATGAGAATTAAGATTCAAAGGGTCTACTTGTATTTTCTTACATTCTTGCATATATATTGTATACTTTTGAATCCATTCTTTATCATTATAATAATCTTTGATATTCATAAGAATAGCAAGATTCTGTTCTGTAGAGCCATCTGTAGTCATTACTGTGTTATTATGCTGTGCTATGATTTCTGTCTGTATATTCTGTTTGTTTACTTGCTGTATGTTTGGCTGATTCTGTTCATTACTGAAATTGTACTGATTAATAATTTGTCCATCATTATCCCATAACTGGAATGCATCATCATTCGTTGTCATAAATCCTCCTTTTTTAATAATTATAAGTAATTAAATATTCAAATAAATCAAATATTTTTTGAGACATTTGTTGCTCTATCATATTTTGAATATTGCTTACATTAATATATTTACCACCAAATATAATATTTGGTGGTAAATTATTTAATAAATCATTTTCTAATGCGACATCGTCAAATATATAAATAATTATAGGATTAACAATTAAAATTTCTTTAATTAAAATTTCAATGTTTTTGTTTCTCTGATTACATTTGTTTTGGTATAAAATCAAAATATCCCAAATGTGAATCCCATAGACATTAAAAATTTTTTCAAGATTTTTAATACTATCTTTTAAATGTTGTTCATCTTTAAATATAAAAACGATTTTAGCATTATACTTTCCCTGTGCTCGTAATATTTTTTGATTATTGTTTATATCTAAGTTTTTATATAATTCAGATAAAGCATTAAAGTTATTATAAAAAGAAGTAGTGTTTTCAATCTCTTTTTGGTTACTTATATTATTTTTTAAATAATCTTCAAGATTCACTACAATCACTCCTTTTATTTAATAGTCAATGTCTTAACTGGTACTATAGAAACATAAGTCTTAACAAATTTTTCATCCAATTGACCATTTTCCATTTCAGTAACAATGGTATCAGTATCTATATCTACAGAAGGAATGAGTAAATAATTCTTACCCATTTTTACTAATTGCTGAATAAATTGATCTTTAGTAGCTTTTAATACAGTCTTTCTAGTAGTTGCATTAACAGTTAAAGTAGAACCATCAAAATTCAATGGAGAAGTTATATTATATTTCTCAAAAATAGCTTTTACCTCTTCATTTAATGTTTTCTTGTTTTTCTCAATACGTTTTGCTTGCTGATCTGTAACAATAAAATCTCTTATCTTTTGCTGGTCTTCTTCTGACATATTGACATCTTTATAAGTCATATCTTTTCTCTCCTTTTATTTTATATATTGTTCAGCTTCTTTTGGAAGATTAATTAACAAATCGTTATGTATACGATAAGCAATTTCATCATAGTGATTCTTAAAATAATTATCAAATCTATCTTGTGCAAGATTGATATCTTTTTCCCTAAGAATATCTTTCATAATCACCATAGAAGGGTCATATACTCTATAAAGATATTTATATAATAATCTTAATACAGGGTATTTTTTCTCTTCAAGATGTTTGATATGTTTTAATGTTTGTTCTACAAAACTTGTTTTACTATCTACATCAGTATAAAAATAAGCTGATCCAAATAAAGCAATTTCTATATCATTATAGTTAAATTTATCTAATAACGCACCGTCTTCTTGATTCAATTTAGAATGATCTGCTAAATATATTATTTTCATAAATTCGTCTACTTTAATATATTTCATTAACAGCATTTCACAAATATTAGCTAAACAGATTTCCTTATTATATTTTATCCGTTTACTTAAGTATTGTTCTACGGTAATATTCTTTTTACATGTTGAATGACATTTACTATCATTTTCATCTAAAAAATATAGATGTTCATTTTCAATAGAATGCTTTGCTAAATAATCATCTATATTTATTTTAGGAACTTCCTGGTCCAAAGGAACAAAGTTAAAAACGTCATCAAAACAAATTGCTATTGCTACAAATGGATGAGAGCATATTACAGGCATATATTCACCTAAAGAACATACACAATCTCCGTTTTTATTCATAGTTGAAAACTTACATAATTGTTTACCAAATGTATTTTTCACATTTGTTTCCAAACTTACTGTTGGCATACCGCTCTTTTCACCAAAATATAAGTCTAAAGCATCCATAGTTTTATCTTTTCCTAATACTTTAGCTAGTCGATATATATCAAATGCATTTGTTCTAAATTGCGAACCTATACAACAATCTCCGCATCCATTACAACCTACACTAATTGTATCTTTTAATGTGACTTTTTTAGGCATTGCGGTCTTTGATATCTCTGATACCGCATTAAATATAGTATTGTCAACACTATCCATTAATAAATCTCCTTTTCAATTTCTTTGTAATACGCTTGACGAGTAATATTATTTGGTATTGCACTAATAATCGGATATAATTCGTTTAAAACTTTTATTCTTTCATGGGAAACTATTTCTTTATATTTCATTAAATGATTTGAAATGATATGATATATTCCATCTTTCTTATGTTGAAGTAAGAAATTATAAATTTTACTTTTATCAAATCCTAATGATTTACACATTTCATCTGGATCTTTATATTTATCAATAATACAAATTACTGGCTTTATGTCATATTGTATTAATTTAATAATATGTTTTTCCATTGCATTGATTCCAGCGCTATCACTATCTAAAAGCAAAGTAATATTATCTGTAACTTTCTTTAGTTCTTTAATTTGATTATCTGTAAAAGAAGTCCCCATTAATCCAACTGTATTTGTAAAACCAGATTGATGCATTGATATGACATCAAAATATCCTTCTACTACAAATACAAAATTATTTAACGCTATACTTTGATATGCTTGTGCCATTCCATATAATAAGTTACCTTTAATAAAGACCCCGTTTAACGCTGTATTTTGCCCATTTTGGCCACTTTGATTACAATCGTTAATATATTTAGGCTCTTCATCTTTAATGCCTCTATAAGCCATTCCTACGCATTTAGGATGAATCTTTTTATGTTCAAGTATAGGAAAGGCTATACGATTAGAGATATTTGGTATATTATTTCTATGTTGATATTCATTAATATCTGTAAGTCCTAATCTAAATACATTTATCATTTCTGGACTTATTTTTTCTGATATTGATTAAATAGTTTAAAGCTTCAGCATTTCTTTGAAGATTAAGCCAATATCGTCTTGAATGATTATCTAATTCATCTTTATATTTTTCCCATTCTGGATTAACATTAATTTCTTCGATTTTATATCCAATATTGTTTGCTATTAAAAGACACGCACTTTGAAAATCTAAATTTTCTATACTTTGTACTAAAGAAATAATATCTCCATGAGCTCCGCATCCAAAACATTTATAAGTTCCATTTGCATAAATCGCTAAAGACGCTGTGTCTTCTTCATGAAATATACACTTAGCAAATGCTATGGTGTTATTTTCCCTTTCTATTTTTATTTTATTTTTATAATGAATTTTTATATAAGGGATGATAGACACCATCGACTTTAACTCTTTTGTATCTATTTCCATTTGATTCATTGTTGTCTACCTTTGTATCATTATTTATGTCATCTAATATAATTTCATATATTATATTGTCATGATAATTTCCACTTACATCTTTTATAACGTCATGTAGAATATGTTTTGTTCCATTATATTTACTACAGAACTTATCATAATGTCTTTCTACAGGATTACCTCCTACCATACGCCATTCTATTCTATGTAATTTAAATTCATAGATTAGTTTATTCATTACTTCTTGTAGTGCTTTACCAACAAGAAAATTACCTCTATCAAAAGATATTAAACCGAAGTTATATGCATTTGAAGCATACCAGTCAACTCTGAAGCTAATATAACCTACACATTCGTCTTCAGAATCTACTATAGCAAACTGAAACATATCATTACTTGTATTATCTGATATATTTGGAGTCCAATTTTCATTACAACATCCAGTTTCAAATAACATATCTTCTGTATAATAAATTTCCCTAAAATATTTTTCTATCTGGTCTTTATATAGTATTGCTGGTTTTAGCATTTATATAAGCCTCCTTAATCTTTAACTTTATTTCTTCTACAATTTCGTCATGCATATTGTTTGCTACATTATCGACATCTTTTCCATATTTTTGTTCAATATCTTCCCATGTATCTCCAAATATGCCCCAATCATGTTCAAAGCTTATTCGTTTAGAAACATCTGCATCATCATATTCATCATATGTTGATTCAAATGCCATTGTTTCATACCAGCAACCAGGTCTTATTTCTTGTATCTGTCCAACTTTAATATTTAATTCTGGTATATTAATTGAACTTCTCATTGCTCCTACTGTAGATACAATCCATTTAATATCTCCGCAAGTAACAAGCGTATTTCTTCTAAACGAACATTTATCACAACAAATAAAATGTCCAGCCCATCCACGTTCTTGAGTAGTAACTTTAATATCTTGGCAATATATTGTATCTTTTAAGTCGGCATAACTATGTAATCCAACTTTATCTTTTAAATGAATTGGATTACGAAAACATTCTGTATTAGAACATTTAGACATACACCATGTTATATCATTACTTCCAAACATATATCACTCCTCCTTATAATTACATTTGACTATAATAAGTACGTCATGAAAAATTTTTTCTCTCTGTGCTTGTGATATATCTATATGTGGACTATATGCCATTTTATGTGCTACTTGTTCTTTATACTTAATATCTAGGTATTGTTTACATTTATTTTTCTTCTTACATGTAATGCATACCTCTTCCAATTCTTTCTTTGGAGAACCAAAATAAACAGAAATATTACTTTTTTGATACTCTTTCCGATTTTTAATAAGTGATACATCTGCTCGTTCTTCATCTGTCAACATTGTAACAACATCTCGTTTAAGCATTATCTATCCCTCCTAACCAATCAATAGGTGTAAGATTATGTTGTACTAAATAATCATTACACTGTTTAAAATGACCACATCCCATAAATCCTCTATATGCTGAAAGTGGTGATGGATGTGATGTTTTTAAAACACAAATATTTTTGTTTGTAAGTAATCTTGCTTTGTTCTGTGCAAACTTGCCCCATAACATAAATACCATTGGTTGATTTAATTTATCTAAATACTCAATAATGTGGTCTGTAAAAATTTGCCATCCACAATTTGCATGAGAATTTGGAAAATGACAACGAACAGTAAGAGAAGCATTTAATAGCAACACGCCTTGTGTAGCCCAAAAACTTAAATTACCATCAAGCAATTTACAAGGCTTAATAATTTGTTTCCCTGTATCTTGTTTTATTATAGCTTTTTCAGAATATTCATTTGTAACTTCTTGTATGATGTTTTTTAAAGAAGGTGGATTTGAAAAATTTTCGTAAACAGAAAATGCTAATCCCATAGCCTCTCCAGGCTCATGATATGGGTCTTGTCCAATAATAACAACTTTAACATTTTCTGGTGACGAAGTAGCATATAATGCTTTAAAAATATTTTCTTTTGCCGGGAAACATATATGTTTCATATATTCTTCTTGTAAAAACGGAACAATACCATTTGCATAATAATCTTGTTTTTGTTCGTTCTGAATTATTTCATTCCATGTCATATCCTTCTTTCCTTTCATAACGTTTTCTTTCTGATTCTTGGAATTCTTTGATAAAATCACAAGATTTACAATCTTGAAGATGTTCTTTATCCCTATCACAATGATATTTTGGACAGTCAGATATTATTTCTCCAGCTAGATAACATTTATCATTATCACAATCTACACATAAATTATTCATGTGACATTCGCTTATTTTAACCATATGTATATTCTCCTAAATAATCTAAAAAGCCCCCGTTAGGGGGCTTTATAATATTAATTAATATTAATTATTTAGATTATTTTCAATATATTCATCTGTAAGCTGAGGTCCTACATCTACAAAACGATGTTCTTCTGGTACTTGTTGATCTTCTGAAGTATATATCTTAATAGGGAACTCGTCATCAAGTCTTAATGCTCTTTGAACTCCTTCGATAATAAACATACGAATATCTGATTCTGTATCAAAGATTTTATTATCTATAAGATATTTAACAAGCTCAGATGTTTCCATATCTTTTACTTTATCTGGTGATAAAGTTGTATCTAAAGCTTCTTGTAGAGTCATTACTTTGTCTCCTCAATTTTTCTAAAAAGATGTTCTTCTGCTTTATTAAGTCTATTACTTACATCATTAATAATTTCTGTATAATCTTGAACACATGTAAGCATATCATTTATTTGTTCAGTTAAAAACTTATCCCTTGCTTTAAGCATTTTAATTAATGCTTTATCATAGGCAATTCTTTTTCCTATTTTTAAATCAAATGTATCTCCAGCCATACATGTTGCTTTACCTACAAATGATACATTAGCCTCTGTACACATATCGAAAAATGAACGATATGCATGTTCCTTATTAGTACCATCATAAAATTTAAATGGTATATTAGTAAAAGGTTTAATTTTACATACAATGACACCTCTTACTTGATTAATATAATACGTTACATCAGCAAGACAATCGTACTTATAATGGTCTTCATAATTCTCAATTAAGTTATCTTTAATCATGGCTTTTACTCCTTTAATGTGTAATTTTATCTAACATTTTAGCTAATCATTATTATATAATATCTTCCTTATGTCCACAATGTTCACATTGTATAATAGCATGTTTATTTTTATCAATTGTCTTTACAGCTTCATGACCACATACTTCACATAATACATCTGTTTCAAAATCAAAGTCTAAAGGATATTTATATGCTTCTACCCATGATTTAAAAATCATTTCTTTGCGACAGCAAGGACACAATAATAAAGTTTCGTTATTAACATTTAAGTCAGTATCTTTTAACTTCTTACTTGGTTT
>Ga0247611_10002208_pt1 | contig 32281 bp, 32 predicted proteins | sample 177DNAGHGhighgp2_FD_192422 | JGI IMG/M metagenome (GOLD analysis project Ga0247611, IMG submission 192422) | Sheep rumen microbial communities from Palmerston North, Manawatu-Wanganui, New Zealand - 1770 DNA GHGhigh gp2 | ecosystem: Host-associated > Mammals > Digestive system > Stomach > Rumen... | reverse complement strand
TGTTTATGATAATAACAATTATCGTCCAAGTTTTGCATTACAATATAAAACCCCAGTCGAGTATAGAATTCAACTAGGGTTTCAATAATACTTTTTTAGTGTCTACTTTTTGTTGACAACTTCAAATAAATAATATCTATTTTTTTTATTTAAATCTTTTTTTCTTAGTATATCCTCTCTCATATGGAAAAACGTTACTTCCATAAAGACTTTCATTATCAAGTTTAGTCGCTTCCTGCATACTTAAAGATTGCATTCGATTAGCTTCATAACTAATATATCTAATTTTATTAGAATCATCAATTACACTTTTATTTAACTCTTTTATTCTTTCTCTCATCTCAGGAGTAACTCTAATAACTAGATGTTTAACACTCTTATCCATTAATCTCATAAAACCACCTACATTCATATTAACATAGCTTTATTACAAATGCAATTTATGAAAAAGTAAATAGTATTTTTTATTGATAAATCCATAAAAAAAATATACAATAGAAAAAGAATAGAAGTAAATTATATCTTTTTATATATGTGAAGTTTTAAATGCTGATAAAATAGATCTATAAAAATAGAAAGAGTGGTAAAAAATGGACAAAAGGTTATTTACAAATAAATTACAAGAAAAAATACATTATGGAAATTCTACTTATAGTACAGAAGAAATAATAAAAGAAATAAATACTTTTCTAAATGAAGCAGTTAGGCGTAGAAGAAATGATGAAGAAGAAGGACTTCAAGCTGTTCTTGTAATAAGAAAAGAAGAATTTGGAGCTAAAATAACAGAAAATGGAAGAACTAAAACATAATAATATCAGTCAAAGAGTTGAAATCATTAACAAATTTCCAAAAAATAAAGAGTCTTCTGAAAATAACAATAGAAAAAAAATAAAGATATATAAAAGGAGAATAACATGAAAATAGGTTTTGATAATAAAAAATATGTAAAAATACAAAGTAAAAAGATAAAAGAAAGATTTAAATTATTTGATAAATTATACTTAGAAGTAGGTGGGAAATTATTTGATGATTCCCATGCAGCAAGAATTTTACCAGGATTTAAAAATGATGTAAAGATTAGTATGTTTCAAGAATTAAAAGATGATTTAGAAATAATATTTTGTATTAATGCTAAAGACATAGAAAAAAATAAGACACGAGAAGAGTATGGAATTACATATGATAATGAAATAATTAAATTAATTAATAAATCAAAAAATATGGGTTTTTCTGTAAATAGTGTCGTAATAACTCTATATAACAATCAAATATCAGTAGATAAATTTATAAAAAAATTAAATCGTAATGGAATTAAAACATATATTCATACTTTTACTAAAGGATATCCAACAGATGTTGATACAATAGTGAGTGAAGAAGGGTATGGAAAAAATCCATATATTGAAACAACGAAACCATTAATACTTGTAAATGCACCAGGACCAGGAAGTGGTAAATTAGCTACTTGTCTTTCTCAAATCTATCATGAAAATAAAAACGGAGTAAATGCAGGATATGCTAAATTTGAAACATTTCCAGTTTGGAATCTTCCATTAAAACATCCAGTAAACTTAGCATATGAAGCTGCAACAGCCGATTTAAAAGATAGAAATATGATTGATCCATTTCATTTAGAAAAATATGGAACAGTGGCAGTGAACTACAACCGTGACATAGAAACATTTCCAATATTAAAGAATATATTAAACAAAGTTTCTGGAAAAGATATTTATTATTCACCTACAGATATGGGCGTAAATATGGTAGGTTTCTGTATAACAAATAATGCAGTTGTAGAAGAAGCATCCAAAAAAGAGATTGTAAGAAGATATTACATAGAGAAAGTAAATTATAAAATGGGTTTAGCTGATGAAGATACCTTTAAAAAGATTCATCTCTTAATGAATGAATTAAATATAGATGAAAACTATTTAGATATTGTAAAAGCTTCCCTAGATAAAAAAGAAAAAGAAAAAGGTTTACCTGTAATTGCTTTAAAAATAAATCGTAAAATAATAACAGGAAAGCAAACATCTTTATTATCTCCAGCAGGGGCAGTTATATTAAATGCTATAAAATATTTAAGTAAAATACCAGATGATATATATTTATTATCACCGAGTATATTAGAACCAATGCTAAAATTAAAAAAAGACTTAGGAACTGGAGAAAGGCTTACTTTACAAGAAGTTCTAACAGCTCTTAGTATATCTTCAGTAACAAATCCCCTTGCTCAAAAAGCAATATCTTGTATAAAAAAAATAAACGGAGTAGATGCTCATGCTACATATATAGTAACAGGAAGTGATAAAAAAGCATTAAAAGATTTAAAAATTAATTTAACTTGTGAAAATGAATTTATAGAGGAATGAGGTAATTATGAAAAAAAGATTTTAATTATATTAATTGTTGCTATAATAATTGGGTGTACCATATTTATAGTTATTAACAATCAAAAAACAGTATCAAGTAATTTTATATTTGATGAAGAGTATACTATAGAAACAGATGACCAATTTAAAACACTTAAAAATGATGGTGGAAGCCATTATAATAGAAAGTATATAATAGATTTAAAGAAACAAACTGTATCAAAAAAAGAAGATTATTATAAGGGTTTTGAAGGAGAAAAATATAAAGATAAAGAATTATACAAAAAAAATTTAACAAAGAGTGAAATTAAAGAATTAAAAAAAATTATTAAAGAAATAATAAATGACTTTGAAGAAGATACAATAAATCCTTCTGATACAAGTACTTATTACACTTTATCATGTAAATCCTATGATGAAATAAAAATATATAAAACCAATATAATAGATAGAATTGAAAAAATAGTAAAAAATAAATAAGTCAAATAGATCAATATTATAAAATAAGGAATCATTAATAATTGATTTCTTATTTTAATGCAATACTAAAAAACGTTTGATTGACAATTTCATCAACTAATATTAATCTATTATTAGTGGGTGGTTTTATGAGAATATCAATCTTTCAATTAAAGCAAGATGAACCTTATAAAAATGAATATAATAAAATGATGAAAATATTACTTAGTAAATGTATATCTTTTGATAAAAAAGAATATACATATTTTGACTTTATAAATCATTATTTATTTCATAACTGGAAATTTAGAGGAACATACTTAGACTGTTATGAATACTTGAGTAATTTAGGAGTTAATGTTAAAAACAAAAAAATTAGTAAAGAATCTTTTTTAAATCTATTAGAATTTTTAAGTAATATGCAATTATTAGTTAGCAACTTGAAATATTACAAAGATAACATTAAATATAGTGTGAAATGCAAAAGTATTTTAAATCATAATATTCCAATATTATTAGATTCACTTGGATATCAAGCATATCAAATTGATGAAAGAATTATTATTCAAGACAAAAATATACAATATGATGACTTAATGGATATATTACCAAGTGAATATAAAGAATTGCTATTAGCATATAAAAATATACATAATAGTGGTATAAAAATGAAAAGATTAATACTTCATAAAATATATGAAACATTTATAAAAGATAGAGAAAAATACAAAAATTATAATTCTCCAATTTATAGTAGTATTAAAAATGTTATATTAAAGATGGGTGTTGTTGGAGAAATAGATAAAAAATATATTAATCTGTCAAATTATAAATTAAAAAAATATTATGATTATTGTTATGAAATGATTTTATATTTATTAGAAACAGAAAATATATTACGATATAAAGAAGAAATAAAAACTATATAAAACATCAAGAAGAAATGTAAAAAAATGTAAAACTCAATTGAAAAAATGTAAACCATTCGTTATAATAATAATGCAATTATTAGGAGTGATAAGAATATGGCAGGAAAATATGATGCATCATCAATAAAAATATTAGAAGGATTAGAAGCTGTTAGAAAGCGTCCAGGTATGTATATTGGTTCAACAGATAAAAGAGGTTTGCACCATTTAATTTGGGAAATTGTTGATAATTCTGTAGATGAAGCTATTAATGGTTACGGAGACTATATAAAAATAATTTTACATAAAGATGGTTCTGTAAGTGTAGAAGACCATGGACGTGGAGTTCCAACAGGAATGCACGAATCGGGAAAAAGCACTCCAGAAGTAATTTATACTGTATTACATGCAGGAGGTAAATTTGAAAGTGATGGATATAAAGTATCAGGAGGACTTCATGGAGTAGGATCTTCTGTTGTTAATGCCTTATCAAAATGGATGGAAGTAACAATCAAAAGAGATAAAGAAGAGTCATACATTCGCTTTGAAAACGGAGGACATGTTGTTGTACCGTTAAAAAAAGTGGGAACAACCAATAAAACAGGAACAACTGTTCGTTTTATGCCAGACTCTGAAATATTTTCAACAACCAGTTTTTCATATACAACGGTATGTGAAAGAATGCAAGAATCTGCGTATTTACTAAAAGGTATAACCATAGAAGTAATAGATGAAGAAGATGAAAGAGATGCAAAATTTCACTATGAACGTGGAATAGAAGAATATGTAGAAGATTTAAATAAAGGAAAAAATACGATAAACAAAGTATTATCATTTTCCGGAATAAAAGAAAAAATAGAAGTAGATATATCTATGCAATATACAGATACTTATGAAGAAAAGATTGTATCTTTTGTTAATAATGTAAAAACAATAGATGGTGGTTCTCATGAAGTGGGATTTAAAACAGCTCTAACAAGAGTATTTAATGATTATGCAAAAGCCAATAATTTTGTCAAAGGAAGCGCAAAAGCATTTGAAGGTAGTGATGTAAGAGAAGGACTAACTGCTATTATTAGTTTAAAAATTCCAGAGGGAATCTTACAGTTTGAAGGACAAACAAAAGGAAAATTAGGAACTCCTCAAGCAAAACCTGCTGTTGAAGGAATTGTAACAGAACAGTTAAAAGTCTATTTAGAAGAGAATAAAGCAATAGCTACTGAAATAATTAATAAAAGCTTAAGAAGTAAAATTGCAAGAGAAGCAGCAAGAAAAGCAAGAGAAGAAGCAAGAAAAGGAACCAAAGGAAAAAAAGAAGAAAGGTCCCTTTCTGGAAAACTTGCTCCAGCTCAAAGCAAAGATAAAGAAAAAAAAGAATTATTCTTAGTTGAGGGAGATTCAGCAGGTGGTTCTGCTAAACAAGGAAGAGATAGAAAGTACCAAGCAATCCTACCATTAAGAGGAAAAGTTTTGAATACTGAAAAAACAAAAGAAGAAGATATTTTAAGAAATGAAGAAATTAATACCATGATTTATACAATAGGTGCAGGATATGGTTCAAACTTTGATATAAAAGATTGCGAATATTCTAAAGTAATTATCATGTCCGATGCCGATGAAGATGGAGGACATATTCAGTGTCTTTTACTAACATTCTTCTATCGATATATGAAACCATTAATTGAAGATGGGAGACTTTTTGTTGCCTTACCGCCACTATTTAAAATTCAAAGCGGAAAAGAAATAGAATACGCTTACACAGTAGATGAAATGAAAGAAAAAAGTAAAGGAAAAAAATGCGACATTCAACGATATAAAGGACTTGGTGAAATGAATGCGGATCAACTATGTGAAACAACAATGAAACCAGGCAGTAGAACTTTAATTAGAGTTAATATTGAAGATGCTCAACTTGCTGAAAAAAGAGTATCTATTCTTATGGGAGACGATGTGCCTCCTCGTAAAGAATGGATTGAAGAGAATGTTGAATTCTCACTAGAAGATGATTATAAAATAGCATAATAAATTAGGGAGGTTCGTTATGTTAGATAATACATATGATGCATCAGGCATCAATTTTGGAATACTTATGTCAACTGATTTTCCATCTATAGATGAACAAGTATTTAAAAAAAATGATTTAGAGGCTTTAAAAAATCAAATTGATAAAATTTTAAATAATAATAATTGTTATATATTAGATTTTAGTAAAATAGATGGATTAACTATTGATGAAATTCTAAATCACAATAAATTACAATCGAAAAATGCCATTATTGTAATTGTATACACAGAAATGAGCTACACAAATAGATATAACGAAAAGTATAATGATATTAGTATTTTAGGTAAAATCATTGTAAATAGAAATGATTTGAATAAGAATACAACTATAGATAAAGAAGTAGAAAAAACATTAATGAATTCATATAATAGTAATAATAGTAGAATTGTTAATTGTTTTCTTGAAAGATATAGATATGGTTCAAAAGACAAAGTAGATAAAGTACTAGAAAAAACTAATTAATAATAGAAAGTAGTGGTAAGATGCCTAAGAAAAAAACAGAAACAGAAAAAGTAATAGAGAAAATCTTTGATTACACTCTTGAAGATATAATGGGTGAAAGATTTGGTTCTTATTCAAAATATATTATTCAAGAACGTGCCATTCCTGATGCGAGAGATGGATTAAAACCAGTACAAAGAAGAATTCTTTATTCTATGCATAAAGAGAAAAATACATATGATAAACCTTATCGTAAAAGTGCCAAAACAGTAGGAGATGTTATAGGTAATTATCATCCTCATGGAGATACTTCAATATATGATGCAATGGTAAGAATGAGTCAACCTTGGAAAACGAGATTACCATATATTGATATGCATGGTAATAATGGTTCGATAGATGGAGATAGCCCTGCTGCTTATCGTTACACAGAAGCTCGTCTTTCTAAAATATCAAATGAAATGCTTAGAGACATTGATAAGGATACTATTGAGTTTGCTCCAAACTTTGATGATTCAACAGTAGAACCAACCGTCTTACCAGCAAGATTTCCAGCCCTTTTAGTCTATGGCTCTCAAGGAATTTCTGCAGGATACGCTACAAATATTCCACCACATAACCTAGGAGAAATCATCGATGCAACAATTCATAGAATTGATTATCCAAACTGTGAATTAGATACTTTAATGAAATATGTAAAAGGACCAGATTTTCCAACAGGAGGAATTGTAGAAGGACTAGATGGAATAAAAGACGCATATCAAACTGGTAGGGGAAGAATAATTATTAAAAGTCGTTATACAGTAGAAAAAGATAAAGCAACACCCCAAATAATTATTAATGAGATTCCATTTGAAGTAAATAAAGCCCTAATGGTAAAAAAGATAGATGATATTAGAATAGATAAAAAAGTAGAAGGTATACAAGAAGTAAGAGATGAATCAGCAGCAGATGTCAGAGTAGTAATAGACTTAAAGAAAAATGCCAATATAGACTTAATTATTAACTATCTTTTAAAAAACACTGATATGCAAATTAGCTATAACTTTAATGTAGTATCAATTGTTAATAGAAGACCAAAACTATTAGGACTTAGAGAAGCACTAGATGCCTTTATAGCTCATCAAAAAGAAGTAGTAAAAAGAAGAACAGAGTTTGACTTAGCTCATGCTAAGGCAAGATATCATATAGTAGAGGGATTAATTAAATGTATTTCTATTTTAGATGAAGTAATTAAAGTGATTCGTGGAAGTAAAAATAAATCCGATGCTAAAGACAATTTAGTAAAAGAATTTGAATTTACTGAAGAACAAGCAGAAGCAATTGTTACATTACAATTATATCGCTTAACAAATACCGATGTAGTTGCTTTAGAAAATGAAAAAGCAAATTTAGATAAGATAATAAGTGGCTTAACAGCAATACTTGGAAGTGAAGAAGTATTAAAATCTGTTATGAAAAAAGATTTAAGAAATGTAAGAGATGAGTACCAGACTCCAAGACTTACAGACATCAAAGAAGAAATAACAGAAATTAAAATAGATGAAACAGCTATGATACCAAAAGAAGATGTTGTGGTTGCTGTAACAAAAGATGGATATATAAAAAGAACTTCATTTAGAAGTTATACCTCATCAAATCCAGAAGATATTGTTTTAAAAGAAAATGACTATATAATTGGTTTATTTGAAATGAATACTACCGATACAATACTAGTATTTACATCAGGTGGTAATTATTTACATATACCGGTTCATTTAATACCAGACTTAAAATGGAAAGATATGCCAAAACATGTAAGTAATGTTATTGAACTACCTCCAGAAGAAAAAGTAATTAATGCTATTCCTGCCTATGACTTTAAGAGTGATAAAAATCTTATTATTACAACAAAAGATGGAATGATTAAACGATCTAAACTTAAAGAATTTAAACTTCAAAGATATAATAAAGCAACAAGTTGTATGAAACTAAAAGATAATGATGAAGTTATTAGCGTAATATCAGAAGAATATGATACAGTCTTTATAACAACCAATACAGGTTATGGATTAAGCTTTAAAACAGAAGAAATTCCAGTTGTTGGAGTAAAAGCATCCGGAGTAAAAGCAATGAAATTAAAAGATGATTATATTGCATCTATCAATAATTTCTCATATCAACAACATGAATATATAGCAGTAATAACTACAAAAGGTACAGCTAAAAGAGTAAGATTATCAGAATTTGAATGTTCAACTCGTACAAGAAGAGGAGTTCAAATAATTCGTGAAGTAAAATCTCATCCATACACCATTTTACAAACATTTATTGAAGATGCTAAAAACTATATAGGATTACAAACTGATGAAATAATTTCTATTAAACTAACTGAATTCCCAATTGCAGACAGATATTCAACAGGAAGTCAAATAATTAAGAAAGATATTTTATCAGCATATCTAATCCCAACACTTACTCGAGTAAACAAAACCCAAGAGACATTATTAGATTTAGAAGAACCAAAAATAATACAAGTTGTAGAAGAAAAAGAAGTACCAAAAAAAGACAAAATATCTCTTCAAGAAATAGATGATCAATTAATGACAATAGATGACTTTTTAGATAAGAAGGCAGAATAATCTTTCTATTTTCATAAATATGATGGAAATATAAAAAATGTTTATTATAAGGTGATTAAAATGATTAATAAATTTGAAAAAGAAATAGATGAAGTAAGAAATGATATTGATAATAATATAAGTTATTTTAACAATTACTTGAAGAAATTATCTACACAATTAAAAACAGAAGAAGAAAAAGAACAACTAGAACAAATAAAAAATAATATTAGATATGCAGAAGATATGATTAAATGGGCAAAATGTAAAAAAGAAAGTGTGAGGCAACCTAGTTTAGAAGATATAAACGAAAGAGAACAACTGTACAAATTTATGAATGATGTTGATAACGTAATTCCAGACGATGATCCACTTGTATTTCATGGGAATGGAAATATTAGCATGGTTAAAGAGATTATAAGAAGTGGCAGCTTGTTAACTCAAGTGGATAGAGGATATAGTATTTCGTGGTCTTCTTCTATTATTTGTGCTTCAAGTAAAAGTGATATTTCTGAATCTATTATGTTTGCTGATTCTTATAGAAATTATTATTTACCATATGGAGCCTTATTTGTAATTGCTCCAAAAGATGATATGCAAAAAGGAGTTTTTAAAGGAGCAATTAATACAAATACTATTATTCCTTTACATTCAATAAACTTTCATTTAGAACCAAAGAGATTAGTTGCTATAATAACTACTAATGAAAATATAAGTGACTTAAAAAAAATAGCTAAAGAGAATAAATTAGATGAAAATTTAATTATGAATCACAATGATTTTATCAAAATGTGTAAAAATAAATATTCAAAAAATAAAAATACTTATTGTTAATATAATAATCAAGAAAAGTGTTAATTCTTTTCTTTTTTTCATATATTATAATGGTGATATTATGTCAAAAGAAACATTTAAATTATTTGCAAGATCTCATCCTGAACTAGCATCATCAGTATTGAAAGGAAACACATCTTGGCAACAATTATATGAATTATATGAAATATATGGAGAGAATAACTCTATTTGGAATCAATATTTTACTTCTCCATCTATAATGGATAATATCTCATCTTCTACTTCAACTATCAAAGATTTTATAAATTCTTTTAAAAATATGGATATGGATTCCGTGCAAAAAGGAATTACAAATATACAAAAAACAATTTCTCTTTTACAAGAAATAGGTTTAGGAACTAGAAATAATAATATAAATTATGAAGCAAAACCAATCTATAAAAGGTTTGAAGATTAATGAATCAAAAAACACTATCATATATAAAGAACAATCCAATGATTTATAGATATTTAAGAGATTACTCATATGAATATTTATATTTATTTCGAGATGATAATTATATAGAAACAGTAGAGAAAGAATCAAAAAAACTATACCATGAACCAATTGAAAGAAAACTAGAAAAGTTACAAAAAAATATAAATCTAATAAATACTTTCATAAATATTATGGATAAATAACTTTACTATTAGATTTACTTTAACTATAATTATATTGATGGAAGGTATTTTATGGAAGAATTAATGAATAAAGTAGATAATTTAATAGTAAAACTAGATAATACGGATTTAATTAAAAAAATAAAAGAATCTACAGAAGAAATAAAAAACGAAAAAGCATTATTAGAAGATATTAGAAAATATCAAGCTACAAGTGATGAAAGTATAAAAAAAAGAATTATACAAAATAATAAATATAGAGAATATAAGCACTTAGAAACAGAATGTAATCTAATAATAATGAGTATTAATAAAAAATTAAAAGAAATAGAACCTAGAAAGATGTGTAGTAAATGAAAATTATCAGTGGTAAGTATAAAGGAAGAGTATTAGAAGGATTTGAAATAAAAGGAACTAGACCAACAATGGATAGAGTAAAAGAAAGTTTATTTGCAATGATTCAAAATAATATTTTAGATAGTATTGTATTAGATTTATTTTCTGGGAGTGGTAATCTAGGGATAGAAGCTTTAAGTGAAGGAGCTAAATTTTCATATTTTATTGATAGTAATAAAAAAGCTTGTCAAATAATAAAAAATAATTTAGAAAAAATTGGAGAAAATAATTATAAAATTATAGGAATGGACTATTTAAAAGCCTTAGATTATTTCTATAATGAAAAAATAAAATTTGATATTATTTTTTTAGATCCACCATACAATACGGATTATGTAAAAAAATCCCTTGAAAAGATAGAAAAATTTAATTTAATAAATGACAAAGGTATAGTAGTTTGTGAAAGTAATGAACTGGAGAAAATAGTATCTCCTAATAGATTTAAAATAAAGAAAGAAAAAAAATATGGAGATAAATATATAGTACTACTAGAAAAAATATGATAAAATATTAATAAAGTAAAAGATGGTGATTAAAGTGAAATTGAATAATAAGGGATTTGCAATATCAACAATAGTATATGGATTAGCCGTAATGGGAATGTTGTTAATTGCGATGATAATGGCAACATTATCCAATAATAGAACAAACTCCTATCAATTATCTAAATCAATTGAAGAAGAATTAAATCGTATAAGTAAAAGATCAGCAACGTTTGAGCCAATAGAAGTTTCAAGAGATGGTACAACCATGCCAGAAGCTCAAGAATATAGAGTTCCATACGGACAGGCAGGTTGGTATAGAATTGAACTATGGGGTACACAAGGAGGAGGAAGTGGAGGATATGGAGCATATACCTCTGGAATAACTTATTTAGAAGAAGGAACTGCATTATTCTTTTATGTAGGAAGTCATAAATCTTCTAGTGCTTCTGGTAGAGAAACAGATGTTAGACTATCAAGAGGAGCTTATAATGATGAAGATTCCTTAGCAACCAGAATCATGGTTGCCGCTGGCGGTGGTGCTGGTAGTAAAGCAAGTGGTGGAACTTTAACAGGGGGGTCTGGAAGATCTTATGCACCAGGAGGAATCCTAAATACAGACGACTATACTTTATCTGGTGCTTTAAATGGTTATCTTTCAGAGAATATTACAGGAACTTTTGTTCAACCATCAGTTGGCACAACAATCACATCATTTTTAGGAAATAATAACGGTGGAGATGGATATTATCCAAGTAGTAATCAGAATTATGGAGGAATATCTTATATAGCTGGATATGCAGGATCAAGATTTATTAAAAACAAAAGAGTAACAAACCAATCTATTTATGAATTTCAAGAAACGATTTATCACGAAGAAAATAATACTTATACAAGTACAGGAGAAATTGAAAGACATTACTTTATAGATGGCAGAATGATAGAAGGAGTAAATAAAGGAGACGGACAAGCAAAAATAGAAAGAATAATAGAAAAGAACGATGGTTCAATTTTAGACAAAAAAAACAAAAAGTTTGATGGTGTATATACAGTAAGAGATTGTAACGATAATGGCACAGCTAGTCTTATGATTGTAATGACAAATGGGGAAATGAAAACCATTAATCCAACAGAAGTAAGCGAATCAACAAAATGTAAAGATTTTGTTTTGCCTACTGTTACTAATATTGATGAATTGGCAATATGGCATGGTACTAGTGGAGTAGGGTTAGGAAAAAATTTAGAAAATAATACTATTGCTGTATGTAAAAATATAAACTGCTCACCATCAGAATGGTTATATTTAAAAAAGGCAACAAATCGGACTAAATACTCTGAAACAGAAACAATAACTGGTACAAGAATATCTGCTTATCAGTTTGATTCAACGGAAAATATTCCAGACACTGGTACATATTATATACAACCTGTACTATCAGATACTAAAGTTATGACCGTAGAAAGTAATGAAGTATCTTCTAAAAAGGCCCGCATCGAATATTTAAAAGGTTTAAGAAGACAAATGTGGTCTATAGAAAGAATAACTGATTCTAGAATAAATCCAAATCTCGCAACTACAAATGAATATATAATAACAGATATTGCAAATTACAAATCTCTAAGTTTGTCAGATGGAGAAAATAAAGCCTATGGAACTGTATTATCACGTGATAATTTTAATAATACCACAAGAACACCAAGCCAAATTTGGAAAATAATTCCTTTAGGCAATGGAACCTATACAATAGAGTCTAGCACTCCAAGACAAAATGCCTCAGTTCCAAGTGGTGCTCTAGTAGGAGTAACAGACTCTTGGGGAGAGGCATCTCTTAGGAATCATATTATAGTAGGAAAAGCTACAATATCTTCTGGAATTGAAATGGTAGATGGGTTAAGATTTAAATTAATAAAATTAGACTATTAAACAGGAAAAATCCTGTTTTTTTTATTATATTTATTAAAAAAAATATTTTTAGCACTTTTACTTGACAAGTGCCAAATATTAGAGTACACTATCATTAGCACTTAAATAAAAAATGTGCTAGGAGGTTAATGTTATGTTGAGCGAGAGGCAAAGCAAAATATTAAAGTTAATCGTTGAAAGATACATACAAGACCCTATTCCCGTTGGATCAAAAGTAGTTTCGAGACAAATCAACTGCTCTAGTGCAACGGTAAGAAATGAAATGGGAGAACTTGAAAAATTAGGATTACTAGAAAAAACACATACCTCATCAGGAAGAGTACCAAGTGAAGCAGGATATAGATATTATGTTGATCACTTAATGGAAATTAAAAAGATGAATGCCGAGGATATGTTAAAACTACAAATGGTATTTCGCAATCAACAACTAGCTCTATCTGATGTTATTACAAAAAGTTTACAAGTAATATCGGATATGATGAACTACACAACAGTAGTGCTAGGCTCTAAATCTCATGAGAATCTTCTAAAACAGGTAGAAGTAATTCCCCTTGATGATGAAAATTTAACTGTAATTATTGTTACGGATAGAGGACACGTAGAACATAAAAATATTATGTTAAAAGACGTATCTTTAGAAGAAGTCAAAAAAACAGTTGGATTAATTAATAACTTAATCTCAGGAACTCCTATAGATGAAGTAGGAAAAAAATTAGAGTTTGAAATAAAACCTATCATAGGAAACTATGTCAAACAACATGAACAAATATATAATGCTTTTTATCATGTGTTTAGCGATTTTACAAATCAAGAAGTTAATATTGTTGGTAGAAATAAAATGTTAGAACAACCAGAATTTTCAAATATAGAAAAAATTAAAAATGTTTTTAATAAATTAGATGAAAATGAAATATTATCTAGTATAGAAGAAGACGATGATAATAATATAAAAGTCTACATTGGAAAAGAAAACAATATTGATGATGATATTACAGTCATTCAAACAAAGTTTAAAAAAGGTAATGATGAAGGTACAATAGCAATTATTGGACCTAAAAGAATGGAATATGAACGAGTTGTAGGATTATTAGAATACATGAAAGAGAATATAGAAAGGTAGGCTTTTATGAGTAAAAAAGAACATAAACAAAAAGAAAAAAAACAAGAACCAGAATTACTAGAAGCAACAAAAGAATTAGAACAAGATACTAAAATGAATAATGAAATGTTAAAGTTAGAAGAAGAAATTCAAAACTTAACAGAAGAAAATAAAGTCTTAATAGAAAAAGTTAAATTAATTCAAGCTGATTCAATAAATTATCGCAAAAGAAAAGATGAGGAAACAGTTAACGCTATGAAATATGCTAATCAAGATATTATCAAAGACCTGTTAATTGTTGTTGATAATTTGGAAAGGACTTTAAAAAGTAAGTCAGAATCAGAAGAAACAAAAAAATACCAAGATGGAGTTCGCCTTATTTTTGAAAATTTAATAAGTATTTTAAAAAGTTATGGCGTTACAGAGATAAATCGTGTTGGGGAAGTTTTTGACCCTACACAAGAACAAGCTCTTTTAACAGAATGTATCGAGGATAAAGATGATGAAATCGTTCTAGAAGTACTGTTAAAAGGATATAAATTAAAGGATCGAGTAATTCGACCTGCAAGTGTTAAAATAAATCAAAAATAATAGAAAAGGAGAAATATATATATGAGTAAAATAATAGGAATCGATTTAGGAACAACAAATTCATGTGCCGCTGTACTTGAAGCAGGAGCACCAAAAATCATACCAAATCCAGAAGGAGGAAGAACAACTCCATCTGTAGTAGCATTTAAAAAAGGAGAAAAAATTGTAGGAGAATCCGCAAAAAGACAAGCTCTTACCAATCCAAACACAGTAATTTCCATTAAAAGAAAAATGGGTACTGATGAAAAAGTAGAATTAGAAGGAAAAAAATATACACCAGAAGAAATATCAGCAATGATTTTATCTTATATTAAAGATTATTCAGAAAGTTATTTAGGAGAAAAAGTTGAAAAAGCAGTAATCACTGTACCAGCATATTTTAATGATGCTCAAAGACAAGCTACAAAAAATGCTGGAAAAATAGCTGGACTAGAAGTAGAAAGAATTATCAACGAACCAACAGCAGCAGCACTTTCATATGGTCTTGAAAAAGATGAAGGGCAAACAATCTTAGTCTATGACTTAGGTGGAGGAACATTTGATGTATCAATCCTAGAATTAGGAGATGGTGTATTTGAAGTTAAATCTACAGCTGGAAATAACCATCTTGGTGGAGATGATTTTGATGAAAGAATCATTGATTACCTAGTAAAAGAATTTAAAAAAGAAAATGGAATCGATCTAAGAGATGATAATATGGCTCTTCAAAGATTAAAAGAAGTAGCAGAAAAAGCTAAAAAAGATTTATCAGGAATGGTATCTACTCAAATATCTGCTCCATTCATTGCTAAAGGTGAAGATGGGGAACCTGTACACTTAGATATGACACTAACTCGTGCAAAATTTGAAGACTTAATTTCAGATCTTGTTGAATCAACAATTGAGCCAGTTAAAAAAGCTATAAAAGATGCTAAAATTACAAAGAAAGATATTGATAAGGTAATTTTAGTTGGTGGATCAACACGTGTACCAATGGTATATGACATGATTACAAAGGAATTAGGAAAAGAACCATCACGTGAAGTTAACCCTGATGAAGCAGTTGCTATGGGAGCTGCTATCCAAGGTGGAGTTTTAACAGGAGATGTTAATGACATTGTATTACTAGATGTTACACCACTTTCACTTGGAGTAGAAACATTAGGTGGTGTTATGACAACACTTATACCAAGAAATACAACCATTCCAACATCAAAATCAGAAATATTCTCAACCGCAGCTGATAATCAACCTGGAGTAGATATTCATGTACTACAAGGAGATAGACCAATGGCTGCTGACAATAAAACACTTGGAAACTTCCAATTAACAAATATTCCACCAGCACCACGTGGAGTTCCACAAATTGAAGTTAAGTTTGATATTGATGCTAATGGTATTGTTAATGTTACAGCAAAAGATTTAGGAACAAATAAAGAACAATCAATTACAATTACTTCTACTACAAACTTAAGTGAAGAAGAAATTGAAAGAATGAGAAAAGAAGCTGAAGAAAATAAAGAAGCAGATGAAAAGAGAAAAGAAGAAGCAGAAATTAAAAACGAAGCAGAACAGATGGTATTCCAGACTGAAAAAGCAATCAAAGATTTAGGAGATAAAGCTGATAAAAAAGAAGTAGAAGAAGCAGAAGATTTAATTAAAGACTTAAAGAAAGCTTTAGAAGCTGGAGATATCGAAGAGATTAAAAAAGAAAAGGAAAAATTGCAAGAAAAAGCTATGGCTTTAGCAACAAAAGTATATGAACAAGCTGCAAAAGATCGTCAAGCAGAAGAAACAACAGAAGAAGAACCAGAAGCAAAAGATAAAAAAGACAAAAAGAAAAAAGACGATGATGTAGAAGAAGCTAATATTGAAGAAGAGTAATATAATAAAGTTCTAGTTTTCTAGAACTTTATTACTATGATATAGGAGAGATTATGCAAAAAATAAAAAATAGAAATGAAATACCAGAAGAATTGAAATGGGATTTAACAACAATATACAAAACAGATGAAGATTTCTATAAAGACATTGAAAATGCAAAAAAAATAATAGATGAAATGTATTCATATAAAGGCAAGATATTTAAAACAAAAAATAATTTGATTAAGTATTTAAAAAATGATGAGAATTTAAGCTTGATATTAAATAAAATATTAACTTATGGTATAAGAAAGCATGATGAGGATACAACTAATTCAAAATATCAAGAAATGTATCAAGTTGTTGAAAATATCTATAATGTTGCAGGTGAGAAAACATCTAGCTTTAGGCCAGAGTTTTTAAAAGTAGATAAAAAAACAATAAATGAATATTTAAAAGATAAATATCTATCAAAATATAAGAAAATATTTGATGATTTATCAAGATATAAAGAACATACTTTAACTGATAATGAAGAAGAAATGCTATCAAAACTAGCTTTAGCCTTTTCAGCAAGTGAAAATACTTTTTCTATGTTAAATGATGCTGATATAAAATTTCCAATCATTAAAGACGAAGATGAAAATGAAGTAGAGTTAACAAATTCTAACTATTCATTATTTATCCACTCAACAAATAGAAGAGTAAGAGAAGATGCTTTTAAAAAATTTAATAATAAATATGGTTCTTTTAAAAATACATTAGCATCAACATTTTTAGGTCATGTAAATACTAATATTGCATTGTCAAGAATAAAAAAATATACTAGTGTTAGAGAAAGTTTACTATTTATAGATAAAATACCTATATCAGTATATGATAATTTAATTAGTACCGTAAAGTCTAGAAAAGATGTTATTAATAATTATTTTAGCTTGATTAAAGAAGAACTTAATTTAGAAGAACTACATAGATATGATATTTATGCTGATTTTACTAAGGAATCTAATAATAAATATACTGTAAATGAAGCTAAAAATATAATTTTTGATGCTTTAAGTGTATTAGGAAATGATTATAAATCTAAATTAAGTAGAGCTTTTGATGAACGATGGATTGACTTTATGCCTAATAAAGGTAAAAGAGGTGGAGCCTATTCATCAGGAGGATATGGAACAAACGCCTTTATACTAACTAGCTTTGAAGGGAGATATAATGATGTGTCTACTCTAGCACACGAATTAGGGCATTCAATGCATACAACTTATTCATGTGAGAATCAAGACATAATATATTCTAAATATCGAATATTTGTTGCAGAAGTTGCATCAACTACAAATGAACTATTACTTGCAAAATATATGTTAAAGAATAGTTCATCAAAAGAAGAAAAACTATCAATTCTTCAGAATTTATTAAATTTGTATTATGCAACTTTACTTAGACAAACAATGTTTTGTGAGTTTGAAAGAGACATTTATGACTTAAGAGAAAAAGATATACCAGTTACTCATGAAACATTGGAAAATAAATATTTTGATTTATGCAAAGACTATTTTGGAGATAATGTTGTATTAGATGAAGAATTAAAATATGAATGGTCTAGAATACCACATTTTTACTATAATTTTTATGTATATAAATATGCAACTTCATTAGCAGCATCTAATTATATATCATCTCATATATTAGAAGATGAATCATATAGAGATAAGTATATAAAATTTTTAAGTAGTGGATCTTCTCTTGATCCGTTAGATGAACTAAAAATTGTAGATGTTGACTTAAATGATAGTAATGTAATTAATGAAGCTATGAATGAATTTAATTCATATATTGATGAATATAGAAAATTAAAGAATAGTTAAAGAAAGGAGGAAAATATGGCAGATAAAAGAGATTATTATGAAGTCTTAGGTGTATCAAAATCTGCAACAGATGCTGAAATTAAAAGTGCTTATCGTAAAAAAGCCAAACAACTTCACCCAGACTTAAATAAAGATGACCCACATGCAGAAGAAAAATTCAAGGAAGTCCAAGAAGCATATTCTGTTTTATCCGATGAAAATAAAAAAAGGATGTATGATCAATTCGGACATGCTGGAGTAGGTGGGGCTGGTAGTAGTCCTTATGGATATGGCGGAAGTTATACGAATTTTGATGCATCAGACTTTGATTTTGGAGACATTTTTGATTCCATCTTTGGAGGCGGCGGGGGATTTTCTGGTTTTTCTGGATTTGGAGGTTCTCAAAGAGGAAGTCGCGCTAATCGCCCAACTCGTGGAAGCGATATATTAATGAGCCTTGACTTAGATTTTGAAGAAGCAATATATGGTTGTGAAAAGGTATTTCACTTAGATGTTGTAGAAGATTGCAGTGAATGTCATGGTAATGGTGGATTTGAAAAAGAGGAATGTTCAACTTGCCACGGAACAGGAACAATTACCACACAACAACAAACAATACTTGGATCATTTGTTTCTAGAACTACCTGTTCAACTTGTCATGGTACAGGTAAAACATATAAAAGAAAATGTAGCGAATGTAATGGAAAAGGTAAAGTAAAAAAGAATAAAAAAATTACAATTAATATTCCAGAAGGTATCAATACAGGAGACAGACAAAAAGTAAGTGGAAAAGGAAACCCCGGAACAAATGGAGGGGACAATGGAGATTTATACATTGAATTTGTTGTAGGAGAACATGAATATTATGAAAGACAAAATGATGATATTTACCTAGAAGTTCCTTTAACACTTACAGAATCAATTTTAGGATGTAAAAAAGAAATACCTACTATTTATGGAAATGTAAAAATTAGTATTAGTCCTGGAACAAATAGTGGAGATAAACAAAGAATTAAAGGAAAAGGTGTCGACAATAAATTTAGAAGAAGAAAAGGAGATATGTATTTAATCTTCAAAGTATATACGCCAAAAAAATTATCAAGAGAACAGAAAACACTAATAGAAAAATTATCAGAAACAGATTTAGATACATCAGAAATAATAGAATTTAATAGATTTACAAGTAAGAATGATTAATATCATTCTTTTTTTATAATCAGGCCTTATTGCAAAATGGTAAACCAGCAATAAATGATTTAGATTTCAAAACAGCGGACGAATTAGATCAAGATTATGTAAATGCTCATAAGAATAAAGAAGCAATTAAAGAAGCAGAACTTGCTCCAATAAGAGCATTTGATGATATAAGATATACAATTTCAAGTTACTTAAGATATAGAAAGGAAGGATTAATATCTCACCACCCTGAAGGATTAAAAATAATTGAAGGAAAAGATGGTATTAGGATTGAAAATATTTATCAAGGAAAAACATGTTGTACTATTACTTTCCCTAAATGCTATAAATCTGATAATATAAGAATCTTTAATATTCAAACTTTATCAAAAAAGGGTAATTTATCTGATCCAAAAACAATAGGACTATATACTAAAAAATATGAAAACTATAAAGGTATTCCAAATAGACCTGATGAAAGACAAGCAAATGCACTATTATCAATTGAAAAGAAAATTAAATTTGTCTTAGAACCATTGATTGATGAGGCATTGGATAAAAAAAGAAATATAAGAACCTATAAAAAATCAAAGAGAAGAAAATAATAATTTGATAAAAAATCTAATATGTGAATAAACTTATTTAGATTTTTTTACTCAGAATGGGATGGTAATAGACGATAAAAATTATTCTTTTAATCTTTTATTTAAGATAAAGCTATAATAGTAATAAAACAGTATACAAATAAAGAAAAAGCTACTTATTAAGAAAGATTTATATTGTTATAATAATTATATTATGATAATATTTAAAGTAGAAAGGAGTAGAAAAAATATGACGACACAAGAAATAAAGAAATGGGCTAAAGAGAAAGTTAATGGTATCAGATGGGAAATGTTATTAACCATTCTAGTAGGAGGTTTTTTAACAGAGTTTACAATAAGGTATGGTAACGAGAATAAAGTTGCAATACAGCTAGGTTGGATTTTTTGCTTTGTAGAAGTTGGCCTTACTTACTATATGGTAAAATTTATAAAAGGTGAACAAAACAAATTTGAGGATTTATTTCATTTTAAAAATGATTTTTCAAATGACTTAGTAGTCGGATTTGTAAGAAATATTTATATAGCTCTTTGGACATTACTATTCATTATTCCAGGAATTTTAAAAGCATTCTCATATTTGCTAGTTCCATTTTTATTAATGGATGACAAATACAAAAATATGAATGCGACAGATATTCTGAAAAAAAGTGAAGAAATCATGAAAGGACATAGAGCTGATTATTTTGTATTAATGATTAGCTTTATTGGATGGCATCTTTTAGCAATTCTTACATTAGGAATATTAGAAATATGGATTATACCATACCAAGAAACAGCTCAAATAAAATTTTTATATGATGTTTTAACAGATTATGAAAAACAAAACGGTATAAATCAAAGTCAAATATCTAGTCAAGAAACAACATCTAATTTTTGTCCAAACTGTGGAACTAAATTACCAGAAAATAGTTCATTCTGTGGAAACTGTGGCAAAAGTATATAAAGAAAAAACTTCGAAAGAAGTTTTTTTTAATATATCATAGTATGTAAAATACGTTCCGTATTCCTAAAATTAATCTTAGCAATTTCCTTTAATTTCTCTTCGCCATATTTTTCAACTACTTCCTCACCAATAGTATCTACATCTTTTCCAGCACCTTTAGGAAGAGGTATATGAATACTATCAGATAATTTATCAAATTCTTTTAGGAAAATATATCGACTTATAATAGAAGCACATCCAACTGCAGGAGAAATGTCTTCTGCTTTTGTTAAAAAAGTAATATCTTTTTGAATAATAGATTGATCTTTTAAATATTCATAATATCTGTTTTCTCTAGCAAATTCATCAACAATAATATAATCGTATTGAGGTTTTTCCTCAGAAACAATTTGATATAAAACTTTGTTATGCATAATTGCTTTTATCTTATTCATATTAATATCACGATTGTATTTTTCATTATATTCTTTATTTGATAAAATAAGACTTCTATATTTTATTCTTTTAGCAATTTTAGGAGCAATTTTTAGTATTTTAGAGTCATCTATCTTTTTAGAATCTCCAACTCCTAGTTCTTCTAAAAAAGGGATATCATCTTTAGTAACATAGCACGCTGTAACAACAATTGGCCCATAATAGTCTCCTGTTCCAACCTCATCACTACCAACACAATTACAATTATAATACATTAAATTCTTTTTCTTCTGTTCTTCTTTCTTTTCTTTAGTATTTTCAAGCTGAACACCCCACATCGCAGCATCAACATCAGCAGAAACCCCTTGGAACATGACTTTTCCAGATTCGTACATGGTAATTACAGTATCTTCATCTTGAGCTTGAAAAACTACATAAGGAATCACCTTATCTCTGCGCTTATCTTTATAGTACTCAATCATTTTTTCTTTTATTTCTTCATTTACTCGAATAACAACATTCATATTAAATCATTTTATACAATAGAAAAAAGCATATCATTTATTTTTTCTATTGTATAACCCTCCTTTATTTTTTTTTGATAAAAATTTTCTATTTCCTTATCTGTTTTATTTAATAGAAACGGATTACTATCAAATAATATTGGAAAACATTCAATTCTGTATTCCTTTAACTTATTAATTAATTTTTTTACTTCATCTATATCTTTCATAAAACAAAAAGGATTACAAATAAATATATTTTTAATAACATCTTCATCACAATGTAGAGATTGAAGAAAGAATAATAGTTTTTCAATAGATTTATCATCTATAGAAGATAAAAAAGAAAGAGAATCCATAATTAACTTAACTTCATCAATTGTAAATCCATAACGAATTAAAGCATCCATACTAATTTCCTTTCAATAACTCAATATTAGAAATATTATACTTTTTATAAAAGTCACTATCACTTAAAAATAATAAATGATAATTATTAATAGAAATCGTTTCAACATTATTATTTATATATAAATATCTATTTTTTATAAAATCAATATTATATAGCAAACTATTTGGATATTCCTTAATAATAGAAAACAAACCATTTTCTTGAAAAAAAGATATCTTATTTTTTAAATTAAGGAACCGATATCCAAATAATATTGGACAAGTATATAGTAAATTAATAGTATCCTCTTTTATAAATCCTAAATCTATTAATTCATAAAATCTTATAGAAATTCTATCTTCAGAGTATAGTAAAATATATGGATTTTTACAACACATAAAAATAACTTGATTTTTATTAAAACCTAATTGTTTAAAAGTAGTTAATTTTTTATCCATAGAAGATAATACTTGTTTCTCTAGAATTAAAGGAACTTTTTTTATCATTTGAATAATATCAATCTCACTAAAACCAAATTTTATTAAAAATTGAAATTTATTTTGTATTGTATCAAAAAAATGTAATAATAATCCAGGAACAAAAAATGTTATTTTTAAAATATCATCATCCATAAAACCTATTTTCTTCAATTGCTGAATTTGATCAGAAAATAAATATTCATTTTCTAGTAATAACTTAGGTTCAATCAATATCATATGTCTAATTTCATTAGTATTATAACCAACTTTTTTTAGAAAAAGAAAATGATTCTTAAGTATTTCATTATCAATTTTTAATAAATCAGGTAAACGTACAAATATAGAAACAACATCTTCATTAGCAAAAGAGTATCCAGAAAAAATATCAATTTTAGATTGGATATTTTCAAGATTAAGTTCTATAAAATAAGGATATTTTTTTAGAATAGAAAAAAAATCAATTTTATTAAATCCAAGTAAAGATAAACTTTTAATTTTAGAATTAATATTTTCTATCCCTAAAGTTAAAATATTAGGAACAGTTAAAGTAATATAAATAAATTCTTGATTATTAATATGATTTCTTTTAAAAAATCGTTCTAAATTTCTAAAATTATATAAAATTGTAGCTTCAGAGTAAAAAGTTTTTTGGAAAAACTTATTAATCTTTTTTATATCTTTATCTGAATAACCAATATCTAATAAATACTCTTCTAACATAGAATTCACCACATAATTTATTATAGCATAATTATAATAAATAGGTTATAATAAAATAAAGTATAATAAAAGAAAAGAGGAAAAAAAGATGAATGTATTAGATATAGGAATTATTCTTATTTTAATTATGAGCTTTATTGTTGGATTTAAAACAGGAGTTATGAGGGAATTAGTAAGTTTTATTGGAATAATAGTTGTTTTTATTATATCATTTGAACTAAAAGGAGTAATTGGAAATATTTTATGTAAATACTTACCTTTTTTTAAATTTAGTGGAGGAATTGCTGGACTACCAATTATTAATATTTTAATATATCAGACAATAGCATTTTTACTAATTTTTAGTTTATTGCTAGGAATATATGCCGTAGCTTTAAATTTTTCAAAATTCTTACAAAAGATAATTAATATGACTATTGTATTATGGTTACCATCAAAAATATTAGGAGGAATAGTATCAGCAATAAAAACATGGTCAATAATCTTTGTTATATTACTAGTAATATCTGTTCCTTTATCAAGCGTTGATATATTTCATGATAGTATAATGGTAAAAACAATTTTAAATAAGACTCCTATTCTAAATATAATAGCTGGACCATTTACAAATGCTACAGAGGATATCTATGAATTATCAAAAGAAATAAAAAACAAAGATAATCCTGATAAAATAAATAAAGAAGCAATTGATATTATGTTAAAATATAATATAGTTGATAAAAGAACAATCATGATGTTAATTGTAAAAAATAAAATTGACAATGTTAATAATCTAGATGAAGTTTTAAATAAATATGACTAAAAGGAGAAAAAAATGTATTGTATAAAATGTGGAACATTTATTAAAAAAGAACATTCATATTGTACAAATTGTGGAACAAAAGCAGTTGAAATCAAACCAGTACAAAAAGAAATATTAATAGAAGAAATAGTAGAAAAACCATATGAAAAAAAAGTAAGTGATACAGTGAGTTATCTCATAGTAACATTAACAATCATTTTTTCCATAGTTTTAATAATAATAACAAGTTCAATATAAGCACCACAAGGGGTGCTTTTTTAGGCTTTTACTTGACATTTCAATAAAAAATGATATAATAAGAGCAAAAAAAAGAGGGGTTAGTATGAATAAAAAGGAAAAATATTTAAAAGAAATAAAAAAACAAATTGATAATAATTCTAAATTATTAAGAAACCTAGTTTATGCAAAAAATGTATCTATAAAGTATGTAATAGCAATTATAGCATTAATTATTTCATGTAAATTTATGGCAACAAATCTATATTTTATTTCATCAATAGCATCGTATCTATTCTTTTCTAAATCATATAAAAATATATATGATACATATCAAGAGGAAGAAAAAAAGAGATTAAATGAAGAACAAAAAGCAATAGTCCAAGAAAAAACATCATCTATGGATAATACTAAAGAGAATAAAAAAGTACTAAAAAAAGAAAAAAATAGAAATATTAAATTACTAAAGAAAGAAAAAATTAACCATAAAAAAATTAATAAAAATTTGAGTTTTGGAGAATTTATATTCAAAGCTAGTTTTATTGTTAATATTATAATGTCAGTGGGAGTATTATTTATTTCACCTTATTTTTTTATCGGTACTGTTATGTCAACTGTAGGTGTAATGGGAGTAACTAAAGAAATAATAGAGAATATAAAAGCCGAAGAAAAATCAAAAAGTATAATTAATTCTTCTATTAGATTAAATGGAATAATAGATGAGAAAATTGCTGATATAAATAGAGTTTTAGCAGTAGCAACAGAAAAAAGTAAAGAAAAAGAATCAGATACAAAAAGTAAGGAAAAAAGAAAAAGTTCAACAGACAAAGAGTCTACTCCTTTAGATAGCTATTCGGAAGAACCTGTAGAAGAAAAGTCCGATGAGTCCGATGATGTAATATTTAGAACATTAAAAAGATAAAGATAAAGCAAAATTTATCTTTTTTTCTTGTTAGAATGATAGTATTTTGCTATACTATTAATGTCATATTTAAAGAAGGAGGAATCATAATGAAAAAACATAAATATGTTTACTTATTCAGTGAAGGTAATGCTGATATGAGAGAACTTCTTGGAGGAAAAGGAGCTAATTTAGCTGAAATGACTAATATTGGATTACCAGTTCCACAAGGATTTACAATTTCAACCGAAGCATGTACTCAGTATTATGAAGATGGAAGAGAAATTAATGAAGAAATTCAATCTCAAATTAATGAGTATATTGTAAAATTAGAGGAAATTACAGGAAAAAAGTTTGGCGATAAAGAAAATCCGTTATTAGTTTCTGTAAGAAGTGGTGCTAGAGCATCCATGCCTGGAATGATGGATACGATTCTAAATTTAGGTTTAAATGAAGACGTTGTAGAAGTAATTGCAGAAAAGAGTAATAATCCAAGATGGGCTTGGGATTGCTATAGAAGATTTATTCAAATGTATTCTGATGTTGTAATGGAAGTTGGAAAGAAATATTTTGAAGAATTAATTGATAAAATGAAAGAAAATAGAGGAGTAACTCAAGATGTTGAATTAACAGCTGCAGACTTAAAAGAATTAGCTTCTCAATTTAAAGATGAATATAAAGCAAAAATTGGAAAAGATTTCCCAACTGATCCAAAGGAACAATTAATGGGAGCAATTAAAGCGGTATTCCGTTCATGGGATAATCCAAGAGCAAATGTTTATCGTCGTGATAATGATATTCCATATTCTTGGGGAACTGCTGTAAATGTTCAATCTATGGCTTTTGGAAATATGGGAGATGACTGTGGAACAGGAGTTGCCTTTACAAGAGATCCAGCTACAGGAGAAAAAGGATTATTTGGAGAATTTTTAACTAATGCACAAGGTGAAGATGTTGTTGCAGGAGTTCGTACACCAATGAAGATTGCTGAAATGGAAGAAAAATTTCCAGAAGCATTTAAACAGTTCAAAGATGTATGCAAAACACTTGAAGAACATTATAGAGATATGCAAGATATGGAGTTTACAGTAGAACATGGTAGACTTTATATGTTACAAACAAGAAATGGAAAGAGAACAGCTCAAGCTGCCCTAAAAATTGCATGTGATTTAGTAGATGAAGGAATGCGTACAGAAGAAGAAGCAGTTGCTATGATTGATCCAAGAAATTTGGATACATTACTTCATCCACAATTTGATACTAAAGCAATAAAAGAAGCTACACCAATTGGAAAAGGATTAGGAGCAAGCCCTGGTGCAGCATGTGGACAAATAGTATTTACTGCAGAAGAAGCTGAAAAATGGAATAATAATGGAAAGAAAGTAATTTTAGTTAGACTAGAAACATCTCCAGAAGATATTACAGGAATGAAAGTGTCACAAGGAATTCTAACAGTTCGTGGAGGTATGACTTCTCACGCTGCCGTAGTTGCTCGTGGAATGGGATCTTGCTGTGTATCTGGATGTGGAGATATCAAGATGAATGAAGCCAAGAAAGAATTTGAATTAGGTGGTAAGAAATTCCACGAAGGAGATGTAATCTCAATCGATGGAACAACAGGAAATATTTATGACGGAGAAATCCCAACAGTTGACGCAACCATCGCTGGTGAATTTGGACGTGTAATGGAATGGGCTGATAAATTTAGAACACTAGGTGTAAGAACAAATGCTGATACACCAAAAGATACAGCTAAAGCAATTGAACTAGGTGCAGAAGGAATTGGACTATGTCGTACAGAGCATATGTTCTTTGATGAAGAAAGAATCTTCAATTTAAGAAGAATGATTTTATCAGAAACTGTAGAAGATAGAGAAAAATATCTTGATTTATTAATCCCATATCAAAAAGGGGATTTTAAGGCAATGTATAAAGAATTAAAAGGAAAACCAATGACAGTTCGTTACATTGACCCACCTCTACATGAATTTGTTCCAAAAACAGAAGCTGAAATGAAAGATTTAGCAAAAGCTATGAATATCACAATTGATCATATTAAAGAAGTATGTGATGAATTACATGAATTTAATCCAATGATGGGACACAGAGGATGCAGACTTGCTGTAACATATCCAGAAATTGCTAAAATGCAAACAAGAGCATTAATGGAGGCTGCAATTGAAGTAAAAGAAGAAGATGGATATGATATCATTCCTGAAATTATGATTCCACTTGTAGGAGAAGTAAAAGAATTAAAATTTGTTAAAGATATCGTTGTAGAAACAGCTGAAAAAGTAAAAGAAGAAAAAGGCTCAGACATGAAGTATCATATAGGTACAATGATTGAAATCCCAAGAGCAGCAATTACTGCTGATGAAATTGCAGAAGAAGCAGAATTCTTCTCATTCGGAACAAATGACTTAACTCAAATGACATTTGGTTTCTCAAGAGATGATGCTGGTAAGTTCTTAGGAAGTTACTACGAAAATAAAATCTATGAACAAGATCCGTTCGCAAAACTTGATCAAAAAGGAGTAGGAAAACTTGTAAAAATGGCTGTTGATTTAGGTAAATCAACAAGACCAGATATCAAATTAGGAATCTGTGGCGAACATGGAGGAGATCCATCAAGCGTAGAATTCTGTCACAATGCAGGTCTAACTTATGTATCTTGCTCTCCATTTAGAGTACCTATCGCAAGACTTGCTGCTGCACAAGCCGCAATCAAACAAGCAACACAAAAGAAATAGAAAAAGGCTTATTTCTATTTAGAATATTGATAAATAACGATGATATTGAAAGATATTTAGAGCAAATGCCTGAATATAAAAAAGTATCAAAAAAAGAACAAATTATTGTTGATTTGTACTTATAACATTAAGACCGAGGATTTATACCTTGGTCTTTTTTTTGTATATATTTCCAATAATAAAAACTTATTCAATTGACTAGCTATACTATATATACTATAATAACAATATAATATAAAGAAAATGTGGTGACGATAATTGAAAAAGAAAATCATACTTTTACTCATTATATTAGTAGCAATTATTGGTATAAACGTAGATGCCAAAGAAGTAACATTGAATCAAACAACGGATGAACTATTGAATCTAGATGATATACTTGTAAATAGTGATAGATGGTCTCATAATATAGATGTCTATAGTAAAAAAACTAATAATAATCAGGTTGTGGAATTAGAAGGAAATGCTCGCTGTACTGTTAAGGATTTTATAAAAAATATTATTTCAGATGATGAACTAATCAATGGAAATTCAGTGAGATTACTAATTAACCACATAAATAATTCCTATAGATACAGTATATTATCTTATAATGATAATATTGAAATGTATTATGATAGAGATGTAAGTATTGGTCAAAAAATACCAAAAGGAACTTTAATGTATGGAAATATTATTTTTAATTCCGAAATTAAAAGCATTTTTTATACTGACCAAGATTATTATATTAAAAGTAATTATGGATGGGATTATAACCAATATTATGAGATAGAACCATTAAATACTGGATTTAATTTAAATTGTTTGAATGGTGATAATAATAATCATAATTGTGAATTATATTATAACTATAGTGGCATCTCATCTGATATGAATAATGATTGCAATGGTCAAGATTTTTGCAATGGTATATTCATGGAAAATATTGATTATATTGAGATGAAATATAAAGTAAAATTAAATAATTTAAAAGGAATTGTAAAAATAGGAAACGAAAAATTATCATTAGAAGAAGAAAAAGAATACACAGTTAGAATTAATAAAGATAGTATGACAGATGAAGGAAAACTTTTAGCAGGATCTTTTGATACACAAACAGTTGATACTAATAATAGTTCTAATATTACAATTGTTCCAACATCGATTATTGTATATACTACTACTGGTGAATATGAATTACCAATTGAAAATATTGAATCAAAATGTGATTATAAGATAAAAGAACCAGAAAAAGGATTAATCAATCCAATAACTAGCTCAAGTAAAAGGATAATAATAGTGATTTCATTAACAGTATTAAGTATGCTAGTGATATTTGTAAAAAAGGAGTACATAACTAAATTATAATGAAAAGTGTAACCATTTTATTACCATGTTTAAATGAAGAAAAAACATTAGATGAATGTATTAAAGAAATCAAATTATATATTAAAACTCTTCCTTATAAATTTTCAATATTAGTTTGTGATAATAATTCGACAGATAAATCAATTAATATATGTAAAAAAAACAGAGTAAAATATGTAATAGAAAAAAATAGGGGATATGGCAGTACACTAATAAATGGTATTAATCATTGTAAAACTGACTATGCAGTGATGTTAGATTCTGATATGTCTTACAATATTGAAAATATTAAAGAAATGCTAGAAAAATTAGATGATGGTTATGATATTGTTATAGGTAATAGAGGAAAAGGTAACATAGAAGAAAATGCTACACCTGTTTCGCATAAAATTGGAAATAAAGCAATATCTTTTATAGGTAATATCCTATTTCATACAAAAATAGGTGATTATAATTGTGGTATTAGAGCATTTAAAATAGATAAGATAAAGCAAATAGGATTAGAATGCCTTGGTATGGAATTCGCATCAGAAATGATTATTAAAGCAAAGATAAACAAATTAAAGATGGTAGAAGTACCTGCAGATTTAAGAAAGGATAAAAGAGAACATAGTGGGCATTTGAATGCCATTAGAGATGGCAGTAGACATTTAGGAATTTTAGTTAAAACCAAATATGAACAAACTTCATTTTTTAGATATAGTATGGCATTTGTTTCCGTATTATCAATTCTTTTTTTTATCTTTCTTTTAACGTGCTCAATACCAAATAAATTAGTACAGCCCAATGCCTTAAAAAGTCTTAATTACTATTACTTTGACTACCTAATGAAAGGAAAAGGACAAATAGATTATGATAATGATTATTATGTCATAGATGAAGGGGAAGTAAGATATTATGAAATGGCTTATTTTGTAGATTCTAACCATCCATTAAAATCCTTGATTGAAATGAATTGCCATATATCGGGTAATTTAAAAAAAGGAGATATTCATTATAATGGTGAATATGCAAGATATTGGCAAGGACCTGTAGTTTTAATCAGAACATTGTCAATATTTTTTACTTATAAGGAAATTAATGCAACGATATTTCTATTGTTTTTATCTTTACTAACAATACTATTATTAAAATTATGGCAAGAAAGTAAAATACTCAGTCTTTCATTTTTATTAACATGTATTGGATTAACTTTTTATGTATTTCCTATTTCAGTAGAATTAATGATGATTCCAATCATCTCTGTAATAGGTACCATTAGCATAATAGATAAATACAAGAAAAATAAAAAAATGGATATTGTATTCTTAATAATGGGAATTTTGAGTTCTTTCTTTGACTTTTTAACAATAGAAACTTTATCTCTCACGATGCCGTTATTTATATTAGTATTTTTAATGATTAGAGATAAAAAAGAAATAAGAAAAAAAGATTTTTTGTTATACATAGTACTTTGGATAATTGGATACAGTCTAACTTTTTGTATAAAGTGGTTAATTGATATAATATATTTTGGAAAAAATTTTATAACGAATATTTTAAATCATGCTGGAATAAGATTTTATGATGCAACAGAAAAAAAGACATTCTTTATAGCAAGCAAAGAATTATTTCAATATTTTTTCCCATTTATTCATCCATATCTTAAAAATATCTTATTATTAATATTTGCTTTTAATATAATATTCCTAGTAGATAAGAAAAAAAATATTTATTTATTATTAGTGTGCTCTATACCGATAATTCGTTTTTTAGTATTATATACGCATTCTATCTTACTCATATTTTTTACTTATAGAGCGATATTTCCTATTATTTGGTTTATGTTTTATGTCTTGCTATATGAAACACTATATTTATTGAAAAAAATAATAAATAAAGTTACTACATAAAAATGGGATAATACTTTGAAAAAGAATTCATAAAGAATTCTTTTTTTCATATAATAAAACAGGTGATATTCTTGAAACAAATAAAACTAATAATGATAAGCATTCTATTAATGGGAATCATTTTTTATGGAACAAGCATTCTCTTGAAAGATTTAAAAGAAAATGATCCTATCATGCAAGAGATAAAGAATAAAAAAGGAAAATATGAGAAGCCATCCATTAATGCTGAAATAATAGGGAATAATATTATCTCTGGAACATCTGTAAAAAAAGAAAAAATTTTATGAGAATGTTAGATGATACATATGCAGGTAAATTTGACTTAATAGTTACACGTGAAGTATCTAGATTTGTTAGAAACACAGTAGATACTTTAATTGAAACAAGAAAACTAAAAAAAGCAGGAGTGGAAGTATATTTTAAAGAAGATGGTATTAGAAGTCATTTATCTGACCTAGGAATAAAGCAAGCAAAAATGCGTAGAAATCAAGAAATAAAAATTGATATTTATATAAGAGAAAAAGACTAGAGAAATGAAATGCACCCTTCTGGGTAGACATTAATAAAAAAACTAGTTTTATGATAAAATACACTTTCGAAAGGAGGTGTATTTTCTTATGGCTAAAAAAGGACAAAAATTTTTAAAATATAACGATAATAA
>Ga0247611_10002207_pt1 | contig 32289 bp, 26 predicted proteins | sample 177DNAGHGhighgp2_FD_192422 | JGI IMG/M metagenome (GOLD analysis project Ga0247611, IMG submission 192422) | Sheep rumen microbial communities from Palmerston North, Manawatu-Wanganui, New Zealand - 1770 DNA GHGhigh gp2 | ecosystem: Host-associated > Mammals > Digestive system > Stomach > Rumen... | reverse complement strand
AGACGATGCACCACGTGTGCCGTACACTTCTGGCGCGACTTTTTGAAATAGTCGTCGAGGACGCTCTTCACATTCAGCGTCGAGTGTCCGCCAGCCATCGAAAGAATGCCCTCAGCCTTCTCGACTACAATCAGCCATCGGTCTTCATACACGATCTTCACCCAGCGACTCTTAAAACCTTTCTGGTTGCGTTTGGTCTTGCTCACGGCTATCTTCATACCCTTCTCCAAAGGAAAGTCGAACTGCGAGACGGTCTTGCCATTAACCTTGATACCCCGCCCTTGCAGCGTGGCCTTGATCTTCGTCTTCGTCTGAGGCACATTAGCCAACAGCCACTCCAACAGTGGCATCGGCTCCGAGACGACGAAATGGTCGTACTCTCCCTCACGGTTATATCCTGCATTGTATCTCATACCGGCTGCAAAGGTACGATTAAGCGAGCAAAAAACCAAATAAAATTTGAGTTTTTTCGAGCGTGAGTATCTAAGGCGAAGCCAAAGGTACGAATATTTTTTGAGATAAGTGGCACTTGCTGACAAATAAGTGCCTTCTGTTCAGCAATAAGTGGCTCCTGATGCACAGAAGAACAACCAGCCCTTATTATATATAGTTGTTATATGCACTTTTTAAGTGTCCCTTCTGCCCCTTCTGACCCTTTAAGAAAAATAGAGGGAAATAAGCAATTCCCCTTTGGGGGTCAGAAGGGGTCAGAAGGGGCAGTGGTTTTTCTGTTATCCCAATCCTGCGCGCAGTATCAATATCCTCCGATTGACGAATAACCCGTTAAAATATTGCAGCGCAAGCTTTTCTAATGTCCATTAGCTTAGCCAAAAGTGTTTTCTTCTGTTTGGCAACAGACATATTATATCGTGTCTGCATATTGATCAGAAGTTCTGGATTAATGCCAAGTGCAGCTTCAACCATAAGAGCAAAGTCTGTTGTAACTGGACGTTTGCCATTTAGTATCTCGTTCAGTTGAGTATATGGTACATCCAGTACCTCAGAGAATTTCTTCTGAGAGATACCCCTTGCCTCCAATTCTTCTTTCAGTACATCACCTGGATGTGTAGTTGTCCTGTTCATCGTCATATCCTCCTTATTTATAATGATTCGTTATATCTGTTACTGTGCATATTGTAAGCACCTTCTCTGTTCCTTCTTCTCTTATCTTGAATTCCAGACGATAATGATAATCAATCCTTATAGAATAATAATCGTTATCAAGTGCCTCGAAATTGAGCGAGTTGAACACAAATAGGTCTTCTATGCGGGTTGCTGCCATTAGTGTATCAATACGCTTTTGGTATTTGGTTACAACGGATTGCTGGAAACGATATTTCTTGTTCTTGCATTTCCCGTTGTTGTATAGTTCTTCGAGATAATCCTTTTCGTACTCTATTATCATCACTAACTGATTTTGGTTGCAAAGATAAGAAGAAATATTGATATTCACAAATTTAGTGAAGACTTTTTTTGCTATTTCGTAATTTCTTATCCAATTGTCTCACATTATTTATATAGTGTAAGGGTTGCAACATTTTAAGTTACAACCCTTACACTTAACAGGATATGTTAATCTATATTATCTTCAACAGCCGTTTTACATACAACCAGTATTTTTGAGTTATTGTTAATGAAATCGGAACATTTTGTTCGTCACCGATTATAGAAGCAAGTGCAATGCATATATTATCATATCCACCTGCATCTAATGCCAGTTTCATCAATTCATCTCGACATTTCATTATATCAATGCTATTCTTCTCCAAAGTTTTCTCAATATCCTTATTGGTACAATAGCCACATAATCCATCACTACATAATAAAAATATGTCATTTCGTGACACAGGATAATTAACAATCTCAGGAACTGATTGTGAGTCCACATCTCCAAGCCCTCTTGTAATCACATTATTGTCAGGGTGTATAAATGCTTCTTTTTCCAATATTTCACCTTTATCAACTAATTCTTGGACCAAAGAGTGATCTTTCGTTAATTGTTTAATCCCAGACAACGGATTGTACACATAGCATCTGCTATCACCGCACCATCCGATATGGGCAACATCATCGATAATCCAACAGACAACAACAGTTGTTCCCATTCCTGAAGTGTCAGGGTCATCCCATATTCTCTTATTGATAGCTTCATCTGCACTTTTTATACAGTTCTTTATCACTTCATCAATATCATTTGAATTAAGGCCCTTTTCAATAGCCGTCTTTGATAATGAGTTGCGAATAGATTTTGTAGCAATTTCGGAAGCGACCTCTCCTGCATTAGCACCACCCATACCATCTGCAACTACTAATATTGACCCATACTTGCTACATGGAATGTATGAAGGAGTCTCGTTCTGAGCCCAGTCCTGTTGTAACAAATCTGGGCATATAATAAACGCGTCTTCGTTATTTGTTCGTTCCTTGCCAGTATCAGTAGTGGCAACTATTTTGATTTTCATAATTTTGTCTATTTTTTAAATATCCAAATGGGGTGTTGGAGTAACTGATGTTTTTCTAGTTTTCTTCTTGATGACAACATCTTCTTTCACTGCTGGTTTATTTCTTGTTTTTGCTACAGGTTTCGTATAGGTTACCTCAAAAGGGAAAGACGCAGGAGGGCATCCCTGTTCCAATATCTGGACTACGATATTGTTATTGCCTTCAGCTAATGCCAGAACTTTGCACTTGTATCGTGTTTCCGAAATCTTTTCCAACTCGCACTGTAATGAATCTGTTTGAATGTTCACACTAGTAGGATATACAGCTTCCCCAGGATTCCTTTCTGCGTTTATATTAAAGGTAAAAGATAGAGTGCCCTGGTATATGGAAGTTTCTGCATCATTTACATCTACATTGAAATATTTGTAATGCCATGCTTTAACCTTAAAAGGAATAATAGGGGACTTCAATCCATCATAAACAATCTGAGTTGGATAGGTAATCTCATTTCTTGCATCATCATACATCTCGTCTGGCAGGGATTTCGGGATGTTTAACACGCAATTATATTGAATGAAGTTTCCAAATTCTGTGTCCTTTTTCTCACCAGAAGGCATATCAACATCACAGCCAGACTTTGGGTCCACTTCAATTCTTGTTTTATAAGCGGAAATCATTTTCGGTAAATCCAAACGAATAGTTGTTTCATACTTTTGATGTCTGAAATCAATAGGATTACCCTTGTTGATGCTTATCTTAAACTCTTCTTCTTTTAAAACTTGCAACATACCACATTTGCCATTTAAACGAACAAATGCTTTGTCATCAAAACATGTAATAAGTTCATCCAGTTGAGGGGGAAGGATTTCATCACTATCCCATGAAATACCATATTTATTACCTTCTTTGTTCAACCTTAAAGGGGATTCATACTTCCTTTGGGATATAGTTTTCTTTGAGTATGTGTAATCCCCGTCAGCCGAAGAAATAGATATAGGTATTAATAGTGAATTAAATCTAATTTGAATTCTGTCGTTTTTTCCACATTTAGCACGTAATACAGAAACTGAATCTGATTCATTTGATATACATAACGCCAATTCATCCTCAAGTTTTGCTTGATTTTTAATATTTGATTCGGTTTTTCTTGCAAAAACTGGAGAAAGAGTCTTGTTTTTACCATTGAAGAAATAAAGTTTATGTTTGGCTACAATAATTCCAATATTCTCATCATTTACAGACGAGATGAACTCTATATCATCGTTATCAAATTGTTTGCCATCGTATAGAAAGGTCACTTGTTCATGTTCTTTCGTAATAAGCAAATTGTATGGATCCTTTTTCTTCTGTAGATTAGCAAAAGTATTACAAGAAGCATAACCATTCACAAAAGGATAAGCTTTAGCATATTGTCCTGATAGCAACTCGCCTTGGGAATTCACGAATCTATAGTAATATCCTTCTTGTACTAAAAGATGATTATTTGAAAAATATGGCAATGAATATGAAACACTACATCCTGATAGCCTTTTAAACTTACCGTTCCTATCGTAAAATCCCGTGATAGTTCCACTTCCACGTTTGGTTGTCACTGCATACCCTTCCACAAACGAAAAGATTTGATCATCTGTAGTAGCAAGTCGTTTACCAGATTGCGACCATATAATCTTTTGGTTCACGGAATCCGTAATAATTAGATTTTCACCATTTGCCATGTGTATATTATCATACAATGGTGGAATAAGCCATTTAGCAACTTGACCTTTTGCAGTAATAGTCATCGCTGCTACAGCTAATGTAAAAATAAATTTTCTATTCATGCTTTTAATATATTATACTTTTTATTGAAAAGAAGCAAGCCCCTTTTCTATCTTTTCTAAAAGGATATTATCACCAGCCATCAACGCCCACTCTTTTGAACGCTGTAAGAATCTCTTCCCCTTTTCATAATTGGGTTTATAATTATTGTTTGGCATTACATAATAACAAGCAAGACGATATGTTGCTTTTGCATTAATATCAGCGTATGAAGAATCGTTCAGCTCCATAATTTTAGTAAAGAGAGCCACCGCCTTATTACTATACAAATCAGATGTTGGTAAGTAACTATCATCCATAGTTATACCCAATAATTCTTTTCTTTTTACAGAAGCACTGTCTGAATACCATCCATAAGTAAATGCCATCTGATATATAGCGGGTATATAATTGTTGTTACTTAAACTATCCATTATTTCAATACCAACTTTAAGGGAGTCAACATTATCCATACTCATCATGCGAAGAGCAAAATTGTATTCTTCTTCAGCTGATGGTTGATAAGTCGGTTGTACTTCTCTTGGATGGGGGAAGAAATAGACGGCACAGCATAATATTGCGAGAAGCAAGGTAGCCAGCATTCCATAAATAAACTTTTTTGATTTTATTGGAAACTGTTTCGCCTCTGCTGCATTAATAATTTGTTCCGCAGAAGGTCTGTCACCTGGCTCTTTGGACAAGCATGCATGAATTAGCCGCTGTATATCAGTAGAGACTCCCGGTAGATCTGGCATTGAAGCATTTATCTCCAATTGGAACTTCCCCCCTTCTTCGCCAAAGGGAACCTTACCAGTTAAAATCTCACATAAAGTTGCCCCGAATGCCCAAATGTCACTTTGGGGAATTGGCTCTGTCCCTTCCATGAATCGTTCAGGAGCCATATATGCTAAGGTTCCACTGTTTTCTTCATCAAAGTAATATCCGTGAACACCTCCCTTTTGTGAACTAATACCAAAATCTGTTATTGCATAATGGAGGGTATCATCCAAAAGAATATTAGCAGGTTTAATATCTTGATGTATTATTGGCGGTGTTAGGGCATGCAGATATGCTAAACCAGATGCTACATCTTTAATATACTTCCAAATTTTGTCTGTCTCTTGTAAATTTCCTATTAACAACTCTGAAGACCCCAATTTACAGTATGGTAAAACCAAATATGGGGTTTCTTTAAATATTGAAAAATGTGTTGGATGGATCAAATTTGTATGATGACAATTGAACACTATCATATATTCGTCCCGAAATCTCTGCTCCCCTTCTATATCAAGAGCATTCTGGGGGCGATATATCTTAATAGCCACTATTAGGCCCAGTTTTTCTATTTCATCATCATGTAATCGCGCGACTTCTGATAATTGTACTTCTTCAGTTACAGTATTTGTATCTAAAGCAAGCCAAACGTCAGCGGTCGCCCCGTCAACACTAAGTGGACGTATTAGCGCATAGTGGCCATCAAAGAGTTCATTAGTGTTTGCAAATTCTTCAATATTTAGCATTTTATTAGAATTTTAAATAGGTTGACACTTATTTAATTCCAAGTGTCACTATAGAAATTAGCGGATTTAGTGTGAACTAATTTAAAGTAGCTTTTTCCCATATATAGGACACACTAAACCCACATTTTCATTTAATTCATTTTAAACTGAATAACATTACTTGAAGGCATATATGTTACCCTTAACTTTCCATCACTATTTTGGTAAAAAAAATTTCCTCCACTGTTATCAATAAGACTATAAGTTTTACCAAGCTCTTCCGAAACAACATTGGGATCTAAACCTTCCTTCAATCTTACTTGAATAAAATTAATGATCCCTGCATTGTCAAACTTAAAGGAAACATACGTGACATAATCAGTATCTAATCTAAATCCCAAATTAGTATCTGAGTCAGTTGAAGGACTTACACCAAATTCTGATTTCATCAAATCCTTTGCTTCTTCGCGTGTTTTACCAATATATCTACCATAATCAAAAGTGGGTTTGGTTGTTTCGTGTGTGATCAGTTGGAACATCAATATTTTATCCGTCATGTCCCACGTTATACCAATAGTCGCTTTTTCAAAATCTTCATTGTTTATAAACGCTTTAAATGTTTCACTAGTTTCTTTTTCATATGTATGATATTTTTCTTTCAAATATTGGTTCATTTCTTCGGCAGTGAACCAAGCATCAACTTTTTGAACTAAAGCAACGGCTTTAACAGTTCCTGAATTCTGATCTGGATCAAAGTAGAACGCCAGCATACTCCAATTCTCGTCAAGAATATTGTCTTGTTGATCATTTAAAGAACCAGCAGAATAATCATAATACATATATCGCTTTGTATCATCACGCGTAAAAGCTGTACCAAAGACATTTGCCACATCATTCCATCTGGTTCCGAGGAAGTCTTCATAATTCATATTCCAGAAAACCTTCTCTTTCTCAACCTTCACTTCTAACACAGCCGTGCCATCTTCTGTTACAATATCCACATATGTTCGTCCACCCTTTTTGGCAGTTATTTCTCCTGTCTCGCTGTTTACTTCCGCAATTTTGTTATTGTGAATCTGATATTTTGTAACAACAGTTCCGCTTTCTACTAACTTTTCATATTCGGGCAATACGGTTTCACCACCTTTTAACTCAATTGCTCCAAGTTGCTTGGCATAGGTAAATGTGCCGGTGGATTGACCGTCTGTTAAGTAAAATTTGGCAGTAAAACTATATTTACTAATGGCTGTCATCGCCATTACAACTGTCATTTGAGTTCCACCTGTCGGTAATACTTTCAATGTAAGTCTATTTGTAGAAGTATCTATCGTATACTCACCTGATGCATTTTCATTATATATTCCTCTTGCTACATCAGCGTTAGAATAATACACCTTACCATTCTCTAAGAAATTGATAGATTCCCAATAACTACCATCCCAAATCCACTTTCCTAAAATCGCCTTAGGAAGGTTTAAAATGGGTTGTGGCGGGGTTACGACCTTCTTTTCAATTGGTGAAACTTCTGCTTCGTCACCATCATTAACTTTACCTATCATCACCTTTATAACGGCAGTTCCATTACTCGTAACAATATCAACATATGTTCTTCCATTGTTGGCAACGGCAGTTATCTCACCTGTACTATTATCTGCGATGGCTATACTTTCATCGTGTGATTTATAACTAATAATGGACGTGTCTACAAGTTCCTTGTATGGTGGCAAAACAGACTCACCATAATTAAGATGAGTGCGCATAACTACTTTATGATAAGTAAAATCCACCGTAGTTTCATTTAGGCGAGCAGTAAACTGGTAACCATTTATCTTTGAAACAGTCATATCTAAATATGTCGCACCATTCGCTGCAGAAATAACCATCCCTTTTACACCATAGTTACCCTTATTAATATCCTTTAGTTTACTTGTCCAACTTTCCTTGTTATCAGAATAACAGAAATAGGAACCTTCCGCTACAAATTTCATGGATTGCCAAGCATCTTCTTCGGGATGGTCATAGACCCATTCGCCAATTATTTCTTCTGCAATGTCTGTCTCTGGTATTTCTATCCCAGAACTTTTAGAATCATCTTTATCGCATGAACAATAAATACAACCACATGCCAAAAGAAATAGCAACTTAAAATAATTCTTCATACCTTTAGATTTTTTAATTATTATTCTTCAATTCTTTAGTATCTGAATGTGTATGCCAATTTTATGCCGAGGTAGCTGTTACGCTGTTTATATCCTGACATTACCATTCCTGAAGTCTGGTCGAAAATCGTCAGACGATCACTTTCCCAAAACTTCTTATCTGCCATATTTGTAAGCATAAGATTATATTCCAAACCTAAACTTACACCAGCATATTCAAAAGCAGCTCCCATTCGAATACCAAAATTCAACCTATTCAATGGAGAACTATCAAGGTCGTATGACTTCGTTAAATCGGCATTATTACCCATTGTATACGTTTCCGTGTAATCAAAATGTTTGCCGTACAAGACCAACTCTCCGCTTCCTGCATAATGAGAAGAATAAGTTGAATTATTGTATAGCTGATTTGTATACTGAAGATTCGCGTATTTATAAGCATGCAGTGTTTCTGTATCAGTGTTTCCCGACAACTTCATCTTTGCAGATAAACCATAATAAATTACAGGACCAACATTTAGCTGAACATGACTTATCCGGCTTGTTGCAATTCGATATGAAGCAAGCACAGGAATTTCCAATTGATTTATTGTATACTCCTCTTTATAGTTATTCTCTGTTGGGCCACCAAGGTAATATTGACTAGTTTGTAATATACGACGTTCAACATTTTTATTAAATTCATTCTTATATGAATAATGAGTGAATTCTAAGCCTGCTTTCAAATAGAAATTCTTGTATAAGCGAATGTCTGCAAAAGCACCAATGTTGAAACCGCCTGAGACTGAATACGATGCATTTTCTAGATTGTTCCCTAAAGCATAGTTTACAACACTACCTGTATAATTACCTCCAGATGATGTTGAGATTATGGGAATTATATATCCTGCGCTTACACCAAAAGAAATAGCTCTCCCACCTATTCCAAAATCGGGAATAACAGCAACAAAAGGTTTTGCTTCTTGACTAACATTTATCCCAAGGGTTTGCTTTCCTGTTGTTACATTGACGCTAGCTTCCCTGTTTATGTTAATAGGATCATTAGGAGTACAATGAACTCTAATCAAATTGTCGGCAACTTTTGACACCTGACACCAATGTGGAAAATCGCCAAATCGCCAATCATCTGCATCGGTATAAACATTTATATACTCATCGCCACCGTCTGGGCCAAAATGCAAGTCGTTTTTAGAGAAAGCGAGATGGTCAAGACCTGCCCCCTGATAGATATTTATAATGACAGCCTTTGATGTGCTCTCAATTTTAATCTCGGCTTTTCTCTCTTTGTTGTCACCGTTTGCTTGTGCTGTCAAAGTAACCTTTCCATCTTCTTTACTCGTAACAACCCATCCTGGAGCTTCTGTTATTTTCCAGTCTGTGTTGGAAAGTATATCAACTGTGTTTGTTTCACCTTTGGATGGAAATGTTACATTTTCAACAGAAGAAATAAGCATCTCGGGAGCCTTATCATTCTTGACCTTCACTTTTTTCGTTTTTCCTCCCATAGAAATGCTGATTTCGCATGTCCTGTCCACGCTATTTTCATTAGCATCACTTATGACATATACTTTACCCTTTTCCATTTTAATTTTACACCAATCCGTACCAGTTCCACCGATAGATGCAGTCCAAGACCCTTCTCCATCAACGGTTATGACATCCTGCCCTCCTTGATATGGGATTACTATTTCATTTTCAGAAATAGCAAAGGGTTTTGCCTTATTGGGCTTATGCATAACGCGATCAATCCATCTTATTTTTTCTTTGCTGTCTGGGAGATAAAAATTATCTCCACAATTAACGACTTGTTGATACTTTGTTTTGGCTTTTTCCAGTTTACCTTCCTGTACAAGTTGATTTGCATCTCGGAACAGGTCTCGGCAAGATTGGGCATTCATCTGGCCATGAACTGTCAAAAATGTACCTAATAGTAATAGTACTTTCGCTTTCATAATTTTATAATGTTAGTTTTTATTGTGTCAGACATTTCATCACGTCTTCCTCTCAAGAATACCTGCTGAATCTCGGCTTTGTCATCTATCGCAATCTGCAATGAGTCACAGATGCCTTTATATATTTCATATAACGGATATAATCTGTTTATTTCATTAACTCTATTTGATACACTATCCATTTTTGAGGGATCAACATTCCCTTCCCGAAGAGCTTTCTCGTAATAATCAACCGCCTTCTTCAAACGGTTTTCTGAGACACTATACTCAATTGGCACACTACTCTCTGCACTATTTTTCTCTATGCTTATAATAGAATCTCCACTATTACAAAAGGTTTCAAATGGTGAAATGGTACTAGTGTTGCTGGGGAAGAACCAAATAACGGCACCCACAATCATAATAATGGAAGCCAATATAGTTGTATTCAATGCTGTATATGCTTTGCCTTTTCTCCTCGCTATATCTGCTATTTCCTCTGCAGTAGGTCTCTTCCCAGGATCAGCATTTAAACAAGTGTATATTAACTTTTTTATCTTTCGAGGTACATTAGATTTTATTTCGGGTATAATTGCATCCTTAACTTGAACTGCACCTCCTTCATTCCCAAAAGGGACATCACCAGTTAGAATTTCATAAATAGTGGCTCCCAATGACCACACATCACTTTTGGGGGTTGGTGTATATCCGTCACAAAATCGTTCAGGGGGCATATATATAATAGTACCACAACTTTCGTCATCTATATAATCATTTTCATTATTCCCCGTCTTTACACTAATGCCAAAATCTGTTATGCAGTAATTATCATTAATATCAACAAGAATATTGGCAGGCTTAATATCTTGGTGTATAATAGGGGGATTACATGAATGCAAGTATGCCAAGCCCGAGGCTGTATCACAGATGAATTTCCAAATATCATCTGCATGGGTTAACTTTCCTATCATCTTTTCAGCAGACCCTTTTTCGCAATAAGGCATGACTAAATAGGGAATGCTATCATCTATAATAGAAAATCCTGTCGGTTTTAATAGATTGGCATGATGACAATTATAGACAGTCCTGTATTCTTTCTTAAATGTTTGAATTCCTTCTGCATCTAAGATGTTCTTGGGGCGATATATTTTTATGGCAACAAGGACTGCTGAACCTTCAACTTCTATAACCTCGTCATCATTATCTTCTGACAACTCTTTGTCTGCAGTTTCTTTGTCTTCAGCTAACCACACATCAGCAGTACCTCCTTCTGTACTCAATTGCCGAAGAAGCAGATACCTTCCGTGGAATAGTCCGTCGTTATCTATATATTTCTCTATTTCTATCATTAATAATGCTATTTCAATCTCAACTTTTCTCCATCAGACAGAAGTGAGAATGAATTTTTATGATTCATTTTTGTCAGATTGGCGAGTCTTATTCCAAATCTTTGGGATATAGTATACAACGATTCCCCTTCTGTTGCACGATAAAAATCTTGTGCTCCCTCATACTTTTTCTTTTTCTTGCTTAAGAATACTATATCACCTTCTTGGAAATCGTTTTCACTAGTCGTTTCATTGAACAACAGCAAATCCCGTTTAGAAATATCATACTTCATGGCTATGGATGACAAAGTTTCACCAGGATATAAAATTGTACATCTAACACCATTAATCTCTACCACAAATTTCCTAATAGTCTTCTCAATAGACTCTTGTTCTTCTGACTCTTCTGTCTCTCCCAGTTGCAAATCCTTGCGTTCAACAAGTTCTTCCCTTGTTATAGTCCGTGTAATGGTTATTGTCTTTCCAGGACGTAGCTTTACGCCTCCATTAATTGCGTATAACTTGTAAGTATCAATATAACCAATCAATGCCTTTGCATAAGTAGGAGATGTTGCATATCCTGCCCTTTGAAGTCCGTTTGCCCAACCCCGATAGTCGTACACACTCTTTGTAAATAGAGACCTGTATCTACTATTGTTTTTCAAAAACAAAGAATGATCCCGGAATGACTCAGATGCAGAATTATACCATCTGAATTTACTTTTTGTAGATTCATCATCCCATGCGAGGTAAATTCTACCAGTCCACCCTCCATATGATTTAATGCCAAAATGGTTGTTAGCATTTCGTGTTAGTCCACTTCTTCCCGCTCCAGACTCCAATATTCCTTGTGCTAACGTTATTGGTGCAGGAATACCATATATTTTTTCTTGTTCTAATGCAATTTGTTTGAATTGGGCAACATAAGATTGTATGTCGGAAGATGTTTGTGCAGAAAAGTTCAATGGCAGCAAGCAAAATATGCAGGCTATGATGCCCCCTGAAACGACTATAGAGGGATTCTTTAGCATATATCAATGAGTTCCGTTTATTATTCTATGGGTTTCTCGAGCATTTTCAACCATATAGTTATGTGTAGATATTCCAAGATATTTATCCGTCAGTGCTTCTCCTGGATTATCTGAAAACCAGAAGTAATCCACAATAAGAGCAATAATAATAACAATGAAAGCTACTACCAATGCCACCCATCCACCAAGAGCCACGAGAGCTGCAACAATTGCATCAATTACAATTTGTTCCACAAGTTCACGAATACCATCCATGTATAGAGCAAATGCGTATTCGAAATCTCCTTGTATCATTGTTTTTGTTGCTTTGATGATTTTTTCTATAACTGAAAGATACTTCAGTCCTGGAATCTTATTAAGAATGTCTATCACGGGCTTAATTATGGCTTTTACTTTCGATAGTATCTTATTCATGGCTGAAAGTCCTTTAGTAAGCGGACTATTCTTTATCATCTCACTCAATTCCTTGATACATTCGATTGCCTCTTTTTTCGTCAGTTTGTCTTCGAACTCTTTTGTAGCACTTACTATCCCAAACCGTTTTGCTTTCTGCAGAAATTTCTGACAGCTAGCCATCTGTCGCATAATATTACGTGTTCTCATTGCTTTCTTGGCTGGGAACTTGTTCAATCTTCGCAACAGTCCTTGGTGCTGGTCGGTAAGCACCTCTTCCCATTTGCTAAGAATATAGGCAAGTCCTGCTTCTTCTTTCGAAGATGTTACCATTTTCTCTACCGTATATGCTCCATTTATTGCTTTAGAACTTACTCCGTAGGCCGACTTCAAAGTATCTTTCACTGGCAATGGTTTATAAGGGCTAGTGGGTGCAGCTTTTATAATCGATGAAGGTGCAGCAGATATGTAGCATCGAGGAGATGCCACACTTAAAAAAGGACCAGTCTGTTTCAGTGCATTATAGGTAGTATCTCCTACAATGCCAGTTTGGTCTATTCGGGGATTATGACTACCTTGGAATGCGCGTACTGCTTTTTCTGTTTCAGGGCCATAATAACCATCTGCTTTGATTCTTTGCCATTTCCCTCTATACCGTTCTAGTGATAAAGCCGCATTAAGCATGGCTTGAACAGCTTCTACATCTTTGTTATATACATTGCTACGTTGTAAATACATACGCTAAATTTCCATACTCTTTAACCCGACATTTATCGGCATCGAAATACATGCCTTTCCGTCTATTTTTTGTTTCATTAGTTTGTCAAAACACCCAGTAACTGCCTTTTCATAGTTCTTTTTGTCTTTGAACTCAATGTCAATGTATAGTCCTCGCCGTAGTGATGATGCGCCACCAGTTCCTTCAATATTTATTTTGATGAAGATACGCTTAAACTCCTCTTTACCAAACTCTGCCATAATTTCTTTTCTTAAGAATGCATCAATGTCCATCTTAGTATATAGGCGGTCATTTGTCAAGGAATAATAGCGTAGCTGTTCATATCTCTCATCAGCGGACGCTTTATCGGCACCTCCCATTGCAGATACAACAACGGTTGTTTTCTGTTCTATTGCTGGCAGTTTCTTATTTTCCATTGTCTCTCCAATTTGCGGAGAATTACCTACTTTCCCTTGTGTTGTCATATAACTAACCTTCGTAGAGGTCGTTGGTGGATATTGATTCATATTCTTCATGACGTATGTGCCACTGTCGAATCTGAATTTTGAATTTTTATCGCCAACACTTTTTCCAAGCCGATTAATCGTTTCTCGAAGTTGTTTTAAGACTTCACCATCCTTGATGCCATTATATTCTATAAAAGCATAGTAATCATCTATAAACTTGTTATACAAGTTCCTTACATCCCTGTAAAGATCGCCGTTATGATAGCAAGACGCATCAAAATCACGAATGATAATATCTTCTGACGACATATTAAAACCCTGTTTGTGAGAAGAAGAACTGGTTTCTATTATCTTCAAGAAATATGAATCTTCTTGCTTCTGCAACTTCGCTATAGGTGAAGCCTGAGTCAAAGTCAAACTATTGACATCAACATTAACAACAGGCAAAACATTCACAGAAATGCCACATAAATCTGGAACTTCATAACCTTCTGGGAACACTAATTGCAACCACAGTGTGTTGGCTTCAAAGCAATCCAATGCTTCAACTTCAAGCCATTGCTGGAATACTCGCGGATAGGTACGAGGCTTAAATAAATCCCTATCGTGTATTTCATCTGTTAAGTACAGAAGAGAGGCATCTTCCATGTTTAACAAATGCTCTTTCCAAACATTAACAAATGAAAAGAACTGGCATGATGATTGCTGGGCATCAAATGGCTCTGCCATTTCAATATTCTCCATTTCACACATAGTAGAGAAATCAATCTCCCGATTGTCAATCCCAACATAAATGTGTTCAGGTAGGACCCTATTTGTACCAGTTACAAGAATAGATAGTCCCTGTAAACATTCAATTTCTGCTTTAGTTGTTATTCCTACCCATACACAATTATTCCTATCCATGCTGATAGTGCGTGAACCTTGACTATACGAAAGTCTTTTAGGAGTAAGAACATACAAATCTGAAAACGGAATTAATAATGTGTTAAAGAGAGGTATATAATTTAAAGGCTGTTTGCTATTGACAGCTTTATATGTAAATGAAGCTCCTGTACCTACTGAGACTATTCCTGTTTCCTTTTTAGGTTTAAAAGTTGGATTTACTAATGCGATCGCAGGTGTGGCATCAATCTTTTCACGAGGAATAAAATCTGTACAAAAGCGTTCTACGATTCTCTGCGTCGTCCCATCTATATAGTCTTGTATCTTCTGACATTCACTGACAAGAGCGATGAGCATCATTTTTGCAACAGGATCCATTTGATTGAAGTCGATGTCCTGTGTCGACAATTTTCGCAATTGGCTTATTGCTTCATTAACTCTTTTTTCTACATCAATATCCATAGGGTAGTTTTAAATTCTATACTTCTTAGCTGTTGGCTCCATTAAAAACATTACACTTTTCTCGTATTGGCACGTTGTTCCCAACCCGTCGTCAATTATGCCATTAACTTTGATTGTCACAATATATTTGGATGGTACTTTCTTCTTGCGCTGCTTTTCTGCTTCTGCCGAATTTAATTCCATAGAAACAGCGACTTGCTTCAATAGAGGGGCATATGTGGATAAACTCTGTCGAATACTTTCCTGACACTCTTTCTTCGTAATTTCGTTATAAAGGCCAGCGGATGACATTCCTGTTTGCTCATTATTAAATTCGCGATAATGCACATTTGAATACTCATGATTCCAATATTCAAATCCGAAATCAGGGTCTCCAACGAAACTTCCTCGTGGAGTGAACACAATTAACTCCACAAGATTATCAAGCATTGATATACGTTCTTCAATATCACGTACAATTCTTATACTTGATTCCTCACTTCTAAAAGTGACAGGTGTGCTTGCGTATCTCATTATCAGATGGGGATGGCATTCCTAAATTTCAGACTTTTGTGGAGATTAACAAGGAAACAACTCACGTCGCTGGTTGCACCATCAACCACAGCAATTAATTTCAGAGTTATTGTCTTGTCAGGTTCCTTGCCTTTCTCTTTCCTATACTCATTATCAAACTTTATCTTAAAACCATTCCTTGTCTTTAATGCTCTCTCAGACCTAATAGACGGATCTTTGCCATCAATAGTAAAATAAACATTCGCTTCTAATGTGTTATACAAAATGTCAATTGACGTTTCAGATGTTACACACTCCTGATACAAAGCGTCCTTGTTTACTGATGGTGAAATTACTGAGGGAGTCTCAATCGGTTGAGGTTTAACACCATCACCTAACTTTTCTACCTTTTCACGAATAGAAAAGCACAAGTCAAGGCCTTCCCTTATTCTTTGGTAAGCATCTTTATAATTATATGGAGCATATATGTAGCTCCTAAATTTGCCGGCATCTGCCAGATCAATATAATCGTCTAATTCACATGCACAAGTAAAAGCACTGACACACTTTTGAACATTTGCTAGCAATCCCATCGGAGTCATCAGGTCTTGTTCTTTGTTGACAGTAATCATCAACTGCTGCACAACAGGCCAAAATGCCCTAATTACGTCTTTTCCGTTGGAATGGAGGAGATTTTTTGCCTTATTGTCAATTTCTGTAAGAACATCAGAGAATTTTTCCAATAGCTCATTATACTTTTGATGGGAAGAAACAAAGAGACACGGAGGAACAAAATCTATTTCGTCCAAACGCCAGCCGTATTCATCAACGATTCTTGCAATGGGAAGAGAGTTTGATGGTATTGAGCTGTTTGAAGCCATCAAAGAGAAAGAATAAATAGGCTCTTCATAACCATCATTTGAATCTTTCCACTGACCTGTATAGTTAATTGTCAAGACGTATTCTTTCTCACCGTTTCCTTCTGGTATTTGAATGCGGGTATCAAACGAATTAGTGAATTTTGTATCATAATGAGCATCGATAACATTGCCGCTTTTAGTAACTGCCGTACAATTTAACGACTCGACATCAACAAGTCCTTTAGAAATATTGACAGAAAGATCAAAATGCGTTGACGGCAAAAGACCGAATCTTCCTGCTGCGGCCAATGCTAATGAGTTGCCAACTAGCTCTATTGTGCTGTCATCAGAAGCTCTTAGAACCTCATCTGTCAGCCTCATACCCTTTTTCCAGCATATTCTTTTAATCATAATTATATGTTTGTATTAAAGTTCAGATAATTGAAAATAATGTCATCCGAGAGCCGTAGAGGAACATCATCCTTGCTAATATTAAATTGCAAAGTTTCTTCGATGGATATAAAGTAGTCTTGGATAAAAAACCTAAATAGCTCAATATCATCTACAAAAGTAAGAAAATTTTCATTACAATTATCTTCAGACCAATAATGTATATCGTATATTGTTGTTCCCTCATCGAAAATATTACCTACATAGCTGTCTCCAAGTAAAGAATCAAGCCCATCTGCATATCTTGGTTCTGTATCTGTATATCTAATAGTCTCTCGACGTTTCACGATTTTCAATCCCTCTTCCATAAAAATCTTGCGAAGCATAAACGTCAATAGCGTTTTGTTACCTCGAATATCTTTACATGCGGGAACAAAGATGAGAGAGTGCCTAATGAAACGGTTGTTCTTTTGCTCGTCTGTTAGTCTGTCACATATAATATCTATTAAAACCTTGTTACTCTCAACATATTCATTTAGCCTCTCTCTTATTGATACTCGCAACTTCAGCAATAACAGATCTAATGGTTCAAAAAATCTATACGCATTTTCTTTTTCTTGTTCTTGCTTTTGATATTCTTCAGCAAATCGTTCTTTCTCCTCCAACTTTGGTATATTGTCGAAACGATCTACTGAATGGAACATGAATTCTGGTAGTGAATTATACAGGCTATTCCTTCCAATGCCGAATAACAATGAGCCGTCTCTCCTCTCTTCGATTTCTATAATGTCATTATAGGAATTGCGTTTGTGCAATCCTTTAAGTGCGACTTTACACATACCATCAGAGAAGTATGAAAGTAGCAACTCTACATTAATATCTTCTGGAATGTTTTTTGGTAGCATCTATGTTAGAGGAAAAGAATAGCGTCACCCGTTAATTCGACAAAAAATTGTCCTTTTTCTGTTGCGACTTGAATCACATCAAATTGAGGTATGCCAATTTGTTGTAAGGTAAGATCTTTATAAGGGAAATCAGAATCAATATTTTCGAAGAAAGATTTATGAAACAAAGTGCGATAGCTCAACTTCCGCAACTCCGTATCTTTGTTTATATATTCATCAAGTTTCGATTCGGGAATCATTACATCATACTCCTTCTCTGGCCTGTCCGAAACGATCTTGTCTATAAATTTATTATTTCTCATATTGATTTCCAATGCTTTGACACCAAGTAATGACTTCAAGTACTTTAAAGCGTCCTTAACAGACATTGTCGCTGACAACTCCTTACCATCCACGATATCTTGCCATTGTTCATGAGCAGGACAGTTCTTTTTCCACGATGAATATTTGTATATATTCATGCTGTTTGTCATTCCTTCATATCGCAGCATCTTTCCTTGAAGGGTTTTAAACTGACTATTATCATCAGAATCAAGGTGTATTATCTTCATGGCCTCTTGGACTTGCATGGCTCCAATTATTGACGCACTAATAGGAGTTGTTGCCACTCTACCAGCAGAAGTCTGCGCACGAACAACGTCAGCACAGCCAGTTCTCAACATAATAATATTAAATTCTTCCCTTGAAAGGCCACATTCATAACAATTAATTCCTGGCGTATAGACCTTTACTGCTCCTGTTAGATTTTCTATGCTGCCATCAATCCAAGTCTTTCCTGCCCGCATACACAATCTGTTTAATAGATAGCGAGCCATTCTACTGTCAAGACAACCAATAACAACATCAACAGCGCGATATAGACCAAACCCGACTTCAGAAAAGAGGTTGCCAACAATTGGAGTTACTTTTATTTGCGGGTTAATCTCCATTGCCCTTTTCGCGACAATTTCAGCTTTATAAGAATGATTGTAAGCATCTTCTTCTCTAAATAAAACTGAACGAGTAAGATTGGAAATCTCTATTTGATCAAAATCGACTACATATATGTGTCCGACTCCAAATAGAGCCAAATCTTTTACAACTTCATTCCCCAAAGCGCCTGCTCCTGCAACCAGGACACGAGCATTCTTGACTTTGTCTTTTTTGAACCAGGAAAGGAGGGTGAAAACCCCCTCTCCCCATTCGTATTTCTTATCTTGCTGCATGATGTCGTTTTTCAATTACTAAAAAACCAAACCGATGTTAGCACCGATAAAGAACCGACCAATTCGCGTCTTAAAAATATCGTAATCACCTCCTGAGCAATTAATGTCGTATTGAGCAAATCCACCTAAACGAACTAATTGCTTGCCAATCGGCAGATAACCACCAATATCTATTCTTGGTGCAATAAACAAGCCAGATTTGCTATCACCAGCTTCGTCTTTTCCACCAGTATAGAATGTTGGAACTACTCCAATTCCACCATACATGGTGGCCTTTTTGCGGTCTAAATTGCAAAGTTCAACAGAAAAAGGTACACCTATTTCAAACATCGTTTCCGAAAAGTTCCCGTCTTCCCAATCTTTATAATTTTGATATGCTTCTCCATATTTGCCCATTGAAAGAGCAACAGAAAGCCCTGCATTAAAGTAAAATTGTTGTCCTATCCTTTGTTTCCAGGCACCATCAACTCCCCAAACGTTAGATACACCATTAACCACAAAACGAGGAATGCTCATGAAAGCATTCAATTGAAATGCTCCTTTTATCGGTGATGTGGGTGTATCAACAACCTGAATGGTCGTATCCTTTTTTAAGCCAAAGTACTCATACAAGTCAACGCCCTTGCGTAGCCTAAACTTGTAATCACCAGAACCTTTGTAATCAACTTCATAGGGGCCAACTTCAAAGTTGTCCACGTCCTGTGCAAATCCTGCTACGGATATAGTAAGGAATGCAACTAAAGAAAAAAACTTCTTCATAATATTACTCTTTTTTTTTGTTAATCGGTTTCAACATATTGGAATATCGTGTCGCCAATATTAAAGGTGTCGCCATTAGACAATACTGACGGCTTCCCTACAGGAAGCTCTGCACGTGTATTGAAAATAACTCCTGTTGCCAAAGGTTTAATCATCGGAAGTGATTTGGCATGATCAATAAAGAGCTGAGCATGTTCCTTGGCGACCTTATTACTCTTTTCCCAGTTCATTTGAATTTCGCATTCACCAGTCATACCTAAAGAAACTTTGTTCCCGCCGCCAGTAGCGTTCATCCATTTGTGAATAGGAATTCTTTGTCCAGCCTTCACGCCATTCTGGATGACTAGGAAGTATTTTTCTGCAAGCATACGAACAGTTACAAGTGAAGCCCCAAGACCTCCACCATAAATAACAAAGTCAAGTAACATATTCATCCAACCATATCGAGAACTTGTAATACTGGAGAAATACAACACAAAGAATCCTATGATGGCTGAACAAACTCCGCCAATCATTGCACTCTTGACAGGAATCGAAGACTTTATAGTTAAACTGAGCGATGTGCAAACAGAGAACAAAAGATAGGCAGGAAGCGAACAATACCAAGGAATGTAGGTCGTATTGATTGCTGACAACAGCACACAGAACAAAATAGCTCCAATGGCAAATGAAAGCATTCCTATAATACCTGAGAGCAGTGATAAGGCAACAATTTTGATATAGATTCTCCAATCCTTTTTCCGATACTCGTCATTATATCTGAAAATGAGTGACAGGAAGAATCCGAGGAGGAAACCAATCGTTAAGAAAGCAGAGACCTTTGTGACACATGTGTCATATAAATTTAATTGCTGTTCTTCGTTAGTAAAGAAAGTATTTACAATACCTGTAGCCATTGAAGTGAAGCCACCTCTTCCCATAAGTTCATAAAGAACCCAACTTACAAGACCTGCACATATACCCGCAATGGTCTGATAGCAGTCCCTCAAAGAACTCATAGTAAGCAATTCCTTCCATTCTATGTGATCTTGGATACCCGTTTTGCAATTCTGGCCGTATTCAGCGCACTTATAACCATTCTGATGCCAACAATGAACATGCATGATGTGCTTACACTTCACAACAACCATCTGACCTGGTTGTATGTCTTGCTTGCAATAGTGGCATATTCGTCTTTGTATGTTTGCTTCTGGCTCATACTTCTTATAATACTTTAAAGCAAAGGATTTCGACTTGATATAAGGTATCAAGATCTTCATTACACAGAAGAAGAACACTATTGTAAGCAAAGTAGCAATAATAGCTATCAGATATTTGACGAGGGTGTCTACCGTACTTTCTTTATGAGTTGGCCAAGGATTTTCCGCTGTTCCAATGGAGTAGGCTCCACTACCCATCTGAGAACCTTTCCACTCTGCAATGTAAGTTGTTTTTCCAGAATATATTTTGCCTTCAGTTGCCTTATAAATGTAGGCGAAATCATACATTGCATCTTGAACAACCTGTTGGAAATCTTCCAAAACACTATTCAGGTCATCCGATGGTTTATAAGCTCCATGTCGATCATAAAGAATTTGTCCTGCATCATCACGTGGACTAGTTACACCTTCAAAGGTAAGTTTTACATTTTCATCAAATCCATTCCCCGTATAATAAAAAGCATAGACCTTGGGAACAATGTGTGACCTGTCTTTTTGATAATCGGTCACTTCAACAAAGGTTATAGACTCGTCCTCTGGTCTTTTGCTTCCCTCAGTAAATACAAACAGAAGGTTCTTGTCCTTGTTTTCTCCTGCGCGAATTTTAATGGCACCATTCTTTGAATAGTTATTCTCCAACACTTTAACAGAAGATTCTAATTCCGAATTGCTTCCTCCAAATTCAACAAGTTTTGAATAAAGAGCACCATAAAAGAATTTGCTTGTTGCACCTTTATGAAATTCAGGTTCCAATTCTTTATAATTCTGCTTGGTAACAAGCTTACTTGACGAAATGTTATCGCCAAAGAAGGATAAATACACGCAACTATCAGGAGCACTGTCCACAAGAGTTCCTATTACATCATAAATCTGCGCCTTCCCATCTTCTGGAATACTTAAATCGACTAATACTGAGAAAGTATAATCGGCAGGTATTCTTTGACCAGAACTCAATGACTGAATGTTTCTTCGGTCATTTGAAATGATATTTTTGTCATCCTCATAAACAACCAGATATTTTTCTAAATCTGCTGTCGTAACTTCCGTTGAGCGATTACCATCACTATCCAATACTTTTAGGAAAAGGGTTATACTGTCTTTCCCGACACCGTACTCATATTTTTTGTCGCAGAACACAATCTGCTTAACGTCCTGGGCATTCATGTTAAATGCCACTGCAATAAGTGCCAAAATAGTAACAAATCTTTTCATGATTATCTTTTTCTTCTTGTCCATATTTTGAGTTCTTCTAAATTCTGTTCTCCATAATAGTTTTCATCAGTACAAATGTCCTGATTGATAATAGGAATAGATGTTAATAGTCCATCGGCAGAAGTATATACTAGTACAAAGCTAATTTTGTTAATATAGCTTGCTATTGCTTTCCTAATGGACGGTATACTACAGTGTGTTGCCATAATAAAGCATCCAACTAACTCATTATCGGGAACAGCCTCGTTTTTAGTAACGGTTACTGCAATGTTTTCGGTCTTCAATCCTTGCTGATTGGTAAATCCATGAACCATCCCTACAAAGCCCGTAGACTCCTCTGTGGCAAATTTACCCATATCAATAATAGCCCCATTACTCAATTGTATACCTGAACAACTATTGCTATGCTTTTTGGCATTTGTAAGAGTGTTATAGTAGTCCTCTGGCTTAAAGGAATTTCTGTCACTCTCTACAGCCCATTTGTATAGTTCTTCGAGAGAATACATTTTCTTAAGATCTGCTTTGGAATTAATGGAAGAATCTCGCTTGAACGTAAAGATTCCCATTTCTTGTTGAGGTGTAAGAATGTCAACTACAATCGCAGTTAGGAAGTTGGGGTGGGTTGGATGCTTTAGCTGCATTTGAACGTTACTGTCGGAATTGCTGAAAAACACTCCAAGTCCTGGATGAGAGTGTACCCAACATGTCAAGTCATATTGCAGATTAGTTTCCCTTCTCAATTTTCTTAATTTCTCTGTTACCTTCAGCTTGATTTTACCGCCAAAGTTCAACTCATATTCTGCAAACACTGCATCATCACCAGGAAGAACTATATGCTCCAAAGAGACATAATATTCGTTGTTCTCCGCATCGTTAACCCATCGGCCTAACACCATACACCCGTCTTCTTTCGGGTTGTTGGGATTACGCAGATCTTCTGCATACATATTATATATGTCCTTGATACAGGTGTTCTTTATATACATTCTTCTGACGGCAGAATCATCACAGAACTCATTGCAGTCAATCTTCAAGTATGCATCATTATCTATTACATCTTCAAGGCTTTGCTTTCTTAATATCGAAGTTGTCTTTCTTCTGACAACAATTGCGGATGAAGCATCTGTTGCTCCATTGGAACCGTTGTTGGACAGGGTGGTCGTTCTATTCTTCTTGCTTGCTTTCCTGAACCATACAAACAGGATTATTACCAAAAGAAGCAGGCCTGCACCTATTCCAATGATTTTCCAATCCAGTTTTTTCCAATCGAAAGATTCTGTTACTGACGTGCTGTTTATTTCATCTGACAATCGGTTGATATTATCTTCTCGTTGATTGAGTCTGCTTGTCAGTATTTCTTGAAGACTATCTATGCACTCATTCTTATTCACTATTTTCTTCTTACCAATTTTTTCAATATAGCCGTTAATCAAAGAAGTTGTATTCTTTGAATACTGATTTAAAGAATCGCGTGTTGAGTTTATGTAGGAATTCAAATGATGCTCTCTGATGTAGGCATTCTTGTCTTTCCAATTCCTCAAACTATTTAGATGCTCTTCAATAATTGATGTCTCTTCCTCTATTGCTGTTGAAGACAAGAAGGGAATAGCTTCAAGATAATTTATAAAATCTGGAACAACATCTTCAATTGTAAGAGGCCCCTTTTTCGTAAAAGGTTTCGGTTTTAACTCATTCGGTTTTTGCTGTTCAGGCTTATTGACCTCTTGTCTGGCATTTTGCTCATCTTTATTGTCTATATTATCTTTCTTTTCTTCTTTAACCTCCTCTACTTTTTGTTCCTTGGGTTTAGGATTGTAGAAGATGTCAATTAGTTTGTTGCCAGAAGCAGGACCTGCCTGAATACGGTTACATGTAATTGTTCCCGGAAAGTCTCTATGTCCCTTCGGCCCTATACTAATCTGTGTTTTATGTGGCCCATATTCGTTAATAATAACAACACGCACCTCTCCATTAAAGTTGTTCTTAATGCTGCTAATTACAACTCTACCTTGATGAGGACTTTCACTCTTTTTTAATTCAATATCACTTTGTTTGAAATCTTGCGCATTTACCGTTAAACAAAACAGGGCAAATACTCCAAAAATGAGAAATCTATTAATAGCTTTCATATTTAATCAAATTGTTATTCCTTTATTGCCTTTCCCTTTCTTACTAATTTTGCTAATTCCGTCGTTAACAGCACCACGAGTTTTACGTCTTACTTCACCTTGAACACGGTTGATCTGGCTATGAGCCATATTCCTTTCACGACGTTTTGCCTCGTCCTCTGCTCTTTTAACAACATTCTGTTGCATGTCCATAATGCTTTTCTGATTCTTAACGTTACGGAAATGCTGGAATGTCTGGTTTCCAACAAACGCGAGAATGGCAAGAATAACTCCACCAATAATCAACCATAGATTTTGCTTTCTATCCTTTTCTGCCTTTTGTTGTGCTGCTGCAGCAATGGAATCTTGTCTTGCCTGTGCTTCTTCTTGAGCCTTTTTAGCCTGAAGTTCTGCTTCCTTGGCTGCTGCTTCAGCCGCAGCGTTCGCATTAGCCCTCAGCTCCTTTTCTTTTAAATTACATGCCGCAAGAACATCACCAATCCTTGATGAAAGATTACTGTCAATAGGTCGGTAGCTAATCTCTCGCAAACTGGAAATCGCTTGTTTTAATTCGTCGGAAAAAGGATATTCTTCCTGTTCTTCCAGTAGTCCTGTAATTCTGTTAATTAATGAATTTGCGACAACGGCATCTGCATCAGAGCCATCTAATTCTTCTTGTGATGTTATTGTTTGGGTCGTTAATTGTGTCGTTGGGTTACTTGGGTTGACTGTCTGTTTGTGTTTAGACAGTTTTATAATCAAATCCCCACAACTGCTAAAAACTTTGTACCGATGCTTTCCTTCGTAATGGGCTATATATATTGGAATCTTCAGTTCTTCTCTTTCTGCTGATTTTAATTCCAATGAGAGTTTCTGGTTGTCGTTAAGTAAAAAATACCCGTCCCTTGATATTTTATAGCTGACACCAGAAGGAACCATAAAAGGTTCTGGAGATATACCTGAAAATTCAGTTTCATCTCCATAATTGCCCATCCTGTCAAAAAATAGAACGACCACCTTGTCAAGTTTCTTATATTTGTCTTTAAATGTCCGTCCCAATCTTTTTTTAGCATCGATGAATTTTATAACAACTTGACCGTTGTTTTGGGTAATGTCGTATGTAACAATTACTCTGTCTCTTTTTGTCGATTCCAAAGTGTCAGTTACTTCCTTTGCCCATATTCCAGAACATAGAAGAAGAAATGATGCGAAAAGAAACTTTCTATTTCCCATTGTCAGAAATTATTGATTCTATTATAGCGCTCTATTATCTTCGACTTGTAATCGCTGTTTTTCCAAGCAGAAGAATGTTTCCCACAATTATATAATAGATTTACATCAGACATAACAGCATCTTTAGTCGCCTTTCTGTTATTGCTACTATATATCTTCTTATAATAGTCATCTAATTTGTGGTATATCTGTTGGGGAGTCAATTTGCAATATTTGCAACCTACTGGTACAGGCTTATTCCCCCCATGTCTTTTCCCACAGTCGCCCTCATAGTTGGTAAAATCAATAGCATCCAGTTTTTGTCTGATTCCATTATACCTTTGATAGCCCCTATCACTGGTGTACCAATTATGACGGCTTATAATTTCGTCAATTTCAGACTTGATTTTACCTATTTTTTCTTTGTAGGGAGCCTCTTGTCTTTCCAACGATGGTTTATGTTTAGAATTTGTACAGAATGTTTGCCTGGAGATATCTTCAATTAAATCATTACATTCTTTTTCAAGGCGAATAAAATCTTCATCTGGCTTAACTTCCACCTCAATCTCAAGTTCAAGAATCTGCTTTTCCATGAGCAAAATTTTGTTGGTTCTAGTGCTTGTACCAAGGAATTTCTTGTCTTTGTATTTAGCGATATACAGAGGAAGACGGCACAATTGGGCTTCTGTACTCCTAACAGAGATTTCAGGTAACATAATCTTTTCTGAAGGTTCAATGAAGAGTACATTTCTTGCTTCTCTATATGTGTCTATATTGCGCTGTCCTTTGGTTCCTGGAAAGTTCTTGTCAAAGGTTATAGAGGGTGAAAGCTTCTTTAACTCCTTTTCTGGATAGGCATGACCAAAGAGGATAATGACGTTTGACTCGTCAAGATTCTCTATTTCAACTGTCACTTTAGCATTCCCGTCATCATCTATGTCGGCCCTTGTCACAAATACATTGCAATAACCAAGGCGCACTTGCTCTTTTGTGTGACCATCGTCTAATTTTACCTTCTTCTGTTCATCTGCGAAAGTCGAGATAGCAGCCAAGAAGAAAAATGTCACAAATATCAATAGTTTTTTCATATTGTCAGTGATTTCTTTATTGGTTTATCATTATTAGCTTCTGTCCCAGCCCCATCTTCTTTAGCTTGAACAGGAGGCAAGTTCTTATCTGGGCCATCCTGCCCAAAACGGGTCCATCCATTCGGTTCACCTTCTTCACGCACCCATTCGGCTACATTCTGATCTTCTGGATAGGGGTAAGTGTTCTGGGCATGATAGAGCTGATATTTCAGATAACGCTCTACACGAAGAACGAGATCTTTTAGTGCTGCCAGCACTCCCATTTCCTTAATTGTCAGACAGACATGTCCTTTGAAACTACCTGAATATCTGATATTAGGATGCCAAATGTTCGTTCTGAACGTAAAAATGGGATTACCATCTGCCGAAGGATAGTTGTTTGGTAAGACTATGCTCATCTTGTGAAGGTAGCCAAAAATCGGTTCCCGTGGAACACCTGTATCTTTAACTCCCACAATAGACTTGCATCGATACCATATTTCATACTCTGTTGGAAGCCCCATAATGTTCTTCTTACGGATAATGTATGATAGGGACGGCTTGCGAGGATTTGGGCTCGAAGCTTTGCGCTTACTACACAGGTTGTCCAACTCCCTCCATTCTTGCAACAACCGAGCATCGCGTCCAGACAGTTCTTTCTGGTTGAAATTATTGATTAAGTCATTCATATTCAGCCAATGTCTTTATCAGTTTAACCAGCAATAGGAACAGAGATAAGATGAAGATTGTCGCCTGGCTGTATGTTATAGTCCATCAAACACTGTTCGCGACCATCTTCATCCTCAAAATCGAGGATTTCAGGCTCCTCACCGTCATCCAGCATTTGACCAAGAAGATACTGGATGGGATTACCCCCATTGTCCATCTTGGGAAGTTCAAAGACTTGCACGATACTATTAATCTGATCACGAATAGTCTTGTTCGGGTCAGTAACTTTTACTTCAACTTCTTCGTAGGAAGTTCCGTCGATTGTCAAATTGATGATAAACTCTTCATCGTAAAATTCTTCGTTTGCCATATTATTTAAGTTTTTAATTAATCTTATATATCTAGTTTGTATATATCTGAACTCAGACTTGTCTTAATATAGATAGTTTCCTTAAGTAAGAAAGAAAACCTTACTTGAACAGGAATTGGCGAACCTTTCCTTATTCCCGGATTCCATTTCGGCATATTTTTAATGGCATATTGCATGCTCTTTTCTATTTCAGGATTAGGAGTCTTTATATCAATAATGTCATTAATAGTACCATCTCTGTTTATCACAAACGCCACAGAAACAAATTTATCTTCGTCCGTCTTCGAGTCTATTCTTATGGTTTTAGACAAATATTTACACAATTCTTCAAAGCCACCTTGGTAACTTGGTATTTCATCAAGTCCATCTAATAAGACAACAGCTGCTTTCCTTTCTTCTGTTTGCGATAATTTTGATTTTCCAACTACCTTTGCTGTTTCTGGCTGAACTAAAGAAACCGCCTTTTTTTCTACCTCATCTGTAGTTAATTTCTCAGAAGAATTTGCAATAGAGAAGATACCTCCAATTACCACAAAGAAAGCTAGAGTAGCGGCAATTGCCCAGATGTGCTTTTTCGCTATTTTTGTAGGCTCTGAATAGCTTTTGGTTTGGGCGAAGTCAATTAATTGTTTCGCGGTTGGTCTGTTTTGTGGAGTTTTGCTTAAACAAATACAGATTATTTTTTGAAGTTTCTTTGAACATGTATTCTTTGGAAATAACAGCGAAGGTTTTTCTTCTATTTGGTTACTTCCACCGTCTTCACCAAAAGGAACTTGCCCAGTAACAAGCTCATACAGAGTGGCACCTAATGCCCATATATCACTTTCAGGCATGGGTATAGCGCCATCAGAGAATCTTTCTGGTGCCATGTAGGCTAATGTACCGCTATTCTCTTCTGCATCATAAGCATGATGCTTCCGTGAAATACTAATTCCAAAGTCGGTAATCGTATAGTTCTTATTATCATCAATCAGGATGTTCGCAGGTTTAATGTCCTGATGGACTATAGGAGGATTATTTGTGTGCAGATAGTTTAAACCCGAAGCAACGTCATAGATAAACTTCCATATATCATCGTCTTTCTGCACCTGACCAGTCAGAAGTTCTGTTGAACCATTTTTGCAGTAGGGCAATACCAAATAAGGAGTCTCTTTGAATATTGCAAAATGAACGGGGTGCAACAGGTTGGAATGCTGACAGTTGAATACAACCTTGAATTCATTTCTGAATCTTTGAATACCTTCTATGTCAAGAGCATTCTGTGGACGATATACTTTAATTGCAACCTTCAGTCCCTGCTCTTCATCCACATCATCATTATTGTCAGACATTACGTAATCAACAGTGTTGGTGTCAACAGCCAACCATATATCAGCCGTTGCACCATCCGTGTTTAATGGGTAAAGTAGCCTGTAATGCCCATCAAACAACTCTTCAGATTCTGCTAATTGCTCTAATTCCAGCATTGTCACCATATCCATGCACCTTTGGCCTGGTTGTAATTATCACTCCGATAATACTCAAATTTGTTTTTAAATACAAGAAGCTGATAGGCTGACTCACTTATTACTTGTGGTTCTTTTAGACCATAGCGATAAAGTGCCAACTCAATTTTTTTCTTTTCTGAATCAATACGAATCATGAAATCGGTCTTTGTCTCTGGGTGTGCGCCGTAAAAGCGATCGAAAAATGTTTGGATTTCGTCTTCCCCAAACCAAAAGTATGCTGTATACTCTGATTTCTTTATACGCCACGCGATGGCTATTTTCTTTGGTTTTCCAGCGTCATGGTAGCTCATCAATCCTCCATCATGAAGTTTGTCGTGAGTGCCGTCGAAGAGAGCTTCTTCAATATAGTCAAATTCTGGCATCATTTTCAGCTTTTCTTCACCTTCATATTCCTTCCACTCTTCTTTATCCTCATTCCAATGTTCAAAAAAATACTGATATCTATAAGTGAACTGTTGCATGTACTTATTGTAAAGATTGCGTGGAGGAAGCCCAATCATCGTTAGGTTTTCTTTTATACGTTTATTGCTCAAATAAGATGCACAATAATCTGATAATGAAACATTTGGAGTTAAAGGAGAGAAATCTTTCATCGTTACAGCAACTTCTGTTGCTTGTTTCCAACAAAGAATTATAGATTTCTTTTCTTCATAACCCCAAACAGCGACACCGCCATATGGAGCCATGCCAACCACTATATATTTATCATTAACAATCCTGTTAGAGTTCTTATCATTGTTCCAAATAGAAAGAAGTATATCCGCTGAAAAATGGGTTTCTATAGAATAGAATTTTTCTTCAATCACAGACAAATAAATTACATCTATATATTGAGGAACAGGATAATATTCCTTATCCATCAAGTGCTTGCTCAATGGATAACCCCATTCTCCACTAAAAGGATAACATTTAGGTATTTCAAGAACCTCATTCTTGGAAATATAAAGCAAGCCGAAAAAAGTTTCTACTGGATACAATTCTGAAGCCGAACCAGATATTAGATAATTAAATTCTTTCGTCATTTTTTACAATCCTATTAGGAAAGGTATTGACCATAGTTTGTGTAAAGTGTATCTTTGAACTTTACATCCTTTATAAAGCCATCTAACCCATGCCTATCAACAGTCTTTCTAATTTTTTCAATCATAGATGTGTCATCATTTACAAATGAATGTTCTTTATCATATCCATATGGCATCTGTCCAATCAACCCTAATATCGAATGTAAGATTTCACCTCGTATTATATATGGATGAATTCTTGTTCTTCGTTCACTAATGTGAAACAAATCCCCCCTATTATTTATTAACAAAGTCGCTTTTACGCGAAGAACGTTAAGTCCTGCTGCATTAAATGTTATTGCATGTCTATATCTCGTAACCAAGGCATTATTGCTGGCAAGTCCTCCTCCTAGAGAATGCCCGATAAAGTACAGAACATTTTTATTAAGACACTTATCAAGTATTTTTGCATTTCTTACTGATTGGACATATTGTGGAGCCCAGCCAATTAGTCCTTGAGCTATATTGGAAAACCAGTCTGCTAAAGATGTAACATTTGTACCTGCAGTACAATAGGCGAATTTAACAGAATTGTTACTTTCTGTCATTGGCACTGATTTGTAAAACATTTGTGAAAACAAACCGCTTGATCCACTTTTTAGTTTAAACTTATTGTCGTTACAGATTAACGAGTTAACTTCTTCTATAGTCATCATTTTCCATCCAATATTAACATTATCATTGTTGACTATAACATCAGCAGAAGTTTTTACGGGTTTCTTTGATTCGGAAAATAACGATTTTATTCTAGAAACAACCACATCAATAATTGAACTATCGGCATCTGTTTGTGTATCATAAGTGAATTGGCACATTACTGCCGCATCTAAGACATCTTGCATCGATGGAGTGTTGTTGTCTGCCAACCGATTAACGGTACCATCAAAATAAACATCTTCACTAACAGGGTCAAAACAGCCAATATATTCTATCCCTTGATATTTTACCTTGCGATTTTTTAGAATTGGTTTCTTAAAAAGATCTTTAATCTTCTTCTTAGCGTCCTCTTCATCAATTGGTGCTAGGGAACTCAAGAGATTTGCAGCTGGATCTCCTTGTTTATAGAAAAACAGGAACAAATGAACCCTCAGAGAGTTTACCCTCGAATCCATATAATATTTCTCTGCACTTCTACGTATTTCGTTTCGAATCCTATTGACTTTATCGGCATATTCCTCATCAGCTATCATGTCGATTTGTATTTTTTCATGTATGACAGTGTCATTTTTTACATTTGCATTTGGAGACAAAGGTATTTCTGGATTCTCATTTCCAGAAAAACTCACGACAAACTGTCTTGAACGATCCACATTCAGTTTTTGGCCATTCCTATAAGCATCACGCATAATTTTTTGTGGCTGGCATGAACCAGAACCGTCTATAACAACATTAAGAAACAATTCTTTGTCAACGCACTCCTGATTCTGTGCCTTCTTTTTATTAGGGGCTTCCGCATCAATAAAACTACTACTCATCTGTCAACTCTAGGATAATTTCCAACGCACTTTCGCCAGACAATTGTATTGTTACTTTAGTTGATTCATCATACAAGTATACAAAAGGGTAGCCTGTTTCCGTATTTTGTGGGAAAACAAATTGGAATACCTCATGGCTATCATACTTGCCTATATGACGTATATTACACCCATATTCTTCTATAAGATGTTGTGCTTCAAGAATCACAGACTTTGGGATGTTATTCTCCATAAAATCTTCTATTATTCAAATAAACCAGAATAATTAGTGTCAAATAATTTATTATCGACTCGCATGATACCTTTATTATCAGGTGGGTTTGATGTCATTGCATTGTACAACTCATTCATGCTCCTAGTAACCCCTTTCTGTTGATTATAGACTTGTGGCTCAATTCGTGATAACTGTAGATTACCATCTTTATCCCGCCAACGCTGAACAATAGTCGCATGACCTCCACCGTTACCTTTCCATGCCAACGTCAAAATATATACTCCCTCTTCCTTCGTGTTCTCTTCTATGTATGCCTTATAGAGGTTAGGAGTCATCTCGTTAATTGACTTACCATTTATAGTTTTGCTCTTCATCCATTCTTTGACAAGAATCGGCTTGGCCTCTGTTCCATCCGTATTTTTCCATATTTTGAATGAATTACCTTCCGACAACCATTTGTTAAGTGGGTTG
>Ga0247611_10002205_pt1 | contig 32347 bp, 24 predicted proteins | sample 177DNAGHGhighgp2_FD_192422 | JGI IMG/M metagenome (GOLD analysis project Ga0247611, IMG submission 192422) | Sheep rumen microbial communities from Palmerston North, Manawatu-Wanganui, New Zealand - 1770 DNA GHGhigh gp2 | ecosystem: Host-associated > Mammals > Digestive system > Stomach > Rumen... | reverse complement strand
GACATCGCTCCTGAGTATATTTTCGAACACGGAGAACTCGTAGACGATGAAAGTGCTTTGCCTGTTGCAGCAGAAGCACCTATGGAATACGAGAAATAAGTAGTCGTATTTTAGATGAAAGAGGATGGCACACAATGTCATCCTCTTTTTTGTTTGAACAGCCATTGCTTTCTATAGAAAACACTGTCAACAATAATTTTGATTTTTTGTTTTTATTGCGGAATATTTACAATTCTCCATAATGGGATATTGGAATTTAAGATAGGAGCATCTTGGCATAATTATTATGATCCTTGGCAGTATTACGCTATATGATTAATTTGTTAAAACCACCTGTAAAGTCCTAACTTGTTGAGCCAAATCGATTATCTTTGCAATAAAAAAATCCTAACATAATAAGGTAATGAAAAAAGAAAGAATCGTTATAGCTACACAAACAGGAAAAAGCAATAATCATCATTTTGTTTTTTCTACTATTCATGTAATAGAATATAGAACCATGGTTTGGATCTATCAAGATAGCGCAAAAGACAGCTTATTAGAAGGAGGAGATGGTGAATGCATACGTATACATATTAAATGTGGTTCAGTGACTGATGATAATAGTCATATTATTCGCCATGTTTCAGTGATGGAAAATTATTCTCAAAGTAAGATTATCAATAGTAATGGTCGTAATAAAATCTACAATATTCTCAAATGGATTTTGAAATTAGCAGGAAGGGTCATAATAGAACTGATTTTGATCTATCAACAATTACACTAAACTCTATCTACCTTGATATTCTGGAATAATTACACGAGTATCATTTGGTCCGCCAATTTCGATCCAAGGCTTTCCGCCTATTACTTTGCCATATGCATCATAAATGGGTATAAACTTATAGGTATAAGTGGCCATCCAATCCTGTTTTTGTTTGTAGGTTAAGTCACTTCTATTTTGTATGCCAATAACGTAGTATTTGTATTCCTTATAACATTCTGTTCTTGCTGCTAATTCTGAGTTTAAATTAATATCCCCAATATATGAAATGGCGGTAGTTCGAGCAATTGCATAGTCCCCTATTTCAATCATTGACATGACTTTTTTCGCCAATGATTCAATATTCTCTTTAAACCAATCTCTCGTCTTCCAATCATTTGGTAACTCATTTCTTTTGGTTGAAATGACTTGTATAAGTTCATTATATGCTTCCAGTGCCGCAGTTTGTCTGTCTTGCTGGGCTCTTAAGCTGTTGGCTAATATAGATACGTCACCCATTCTTGGCCTAATAGAGGATCCTTGGAAAACAGGAGGGTTATATTGTGCTTTTAGTGTGTTATCCATGGCAAATAGACTAATTACAATCATGATTACATAATGTTTTAATGAGATGTTCATAATTTCATTCCCTGATTCGTGTCGGGCGCAACTTTTGTTGGCTCTCTCCAGCACCAAAGGGGAGCCTTGCTATAATAACAGAAGCGTGGTGCTGTATACCACGTCTTTGACTGAGGGTCCTGAGAAATACCTTGCTACTTAGATGTTGTAAACAGTCCACGCTATATGCGCGAACCATCATACCCATCTTGTGTAGCTTTTGAAAATTTCTCAGGTTTTCAGTCACAACAAGGTATGTAACAAAAGATGTACTTTTTTAATCTTCCAAAAATTGTTGTATATTTGCGATTGGATTGAGGGAGAGAGCAGACACGGCTCCGAATGTTAAACCGATTATAATATACAGCAATGAAAACGAACAGAAACGAAAACAAGCCCACCACCGAGACGGGTGTTGAGGATGTAAAAGTGATTGCATTTTACAGAGTATCGACTGAAAAGCAGGACTTGACCCGACAGGAGGATGTACTAAACAGAGTTTTGGCAATTGACGGTTACACCCCCGACCAAGTAAAAGAGATTGGGAAGAAGGAAAGCGGAGTATTGTTGAGTATGGCCGAGCGTGAGGGCATTAACGAGATGAAGGCATACATTGAGACCCACAATGTTAAAGCGGTGTATGTACACGAACTTTCCCGATTAAGCCGAAGAGCCTCCGACACCTTTGCAATCCGTGATTACTTACTTGAACGTCACATTCAGTTGGTCTGTATTAACCCTGCCATCAAATGTTTTACTGACGACTGGCAAATCGACCGAAACGCAAATATGATTTTCGGCGTTATGGCCAGTATGGCCGAGAATGAGGGAAGTTTGAGAAAAGAGCGTTGTGCGACTGGAAGGGCAACCTGCAAGGCGCAAGGACACCTGACCCACGCCCCAAAATTTGGGTGGGACAAAGTTAAGAACGGCAGACGGTACAAGGCCGTCATCAACGAAGAGGAGGCCGCATTGGTACGCCGTATCTACAAAATGTACATTGACCAGCGGATGCCAGCCAATGCCATTGGAAGGCAACTCCGAGACGAGGGTATCAAAAACCGCAAAGGGAAACGCGGAAACTGCTGTTTTGTATGGAAAATACTAAATGATACAGACTACACAGGTAGCGTTGTGTATCCTGCCATCGTAAGCCGTGAGGAGTATGAGCAAGCACAGGAACGGTTGAGGTCAAGCCACACGGAAATACGCTATCAGTACAATGACGGTCTTATCTGGTATGGCAAGCATATACTATATCATAACGGTCTTAAAATGCACATTACCAATCGCGATGGTGCATACAAGAGCGCGGACGACAGGGGAACCCTAAACATCAATGTTGTGGACAGCCTTCTGCTATGGTTGGCAGACAAATATCAACGAGAATTTGAAATTGACAAAGACGAAATGAAGGATGAGTTGCGCCAGCGTATTGCCACTTACCGCAAACAGCTTGAAATCATTGAAGCCGAGCGTGAGGATATACAGAAGCGGATTAGGAAAGCCAACAATCAGTATGATGCCGATGCTCTGACCGATGAGCAATACAAGGACAAAATCGGCATTATCAACGCCAAGAAACGGGAATTGGGGGACAGGGAACGTCACACGCTGACTATGATTGACGACACCGAGAATGAGATTAAGAGTAGAGAACAACCGAGGAAATGGGTTGACATATATAGCCTGTCGGATGTTCGTCGTGCCGAGATTATCAGAATGGTTGTGAATCGTATTGACGTTGAGCGTGGTTCCAAGCAAGGCACATATTTTTTTCATATCAAATTGGCGACGGGGACAAGCATTGAAATCTTCAGCGAAACTATGAAGCACAAATATTATATGGCTACCGACATTGATATTGAGAACACTGACACCAAGGCAAGAGAAGAGGGATTTGTGTCCGAAGTTGCTACCGATGAAAACGGGAACCGATTCTTTGTGGCAGGATACACACCGCACAGAGTAGGCGATGAAATAAAAGTGCCGTGGGTAGTTCGGTTGGAAAGCAAGACCAAACGTCTGCGGCGAAAGAAGATGGTTCAATACATAAACTGAAAGCATGTCGGCTCTGTCAAGGAGTCTGTATATATACCCTATTACCCCTACTGTGGAGGGGGGGCGTATCCCACCCTGCCTACTCCTCCCCCTCTATCCATTCAATGAGGTACACGGATTTCCGCGAATTATGCGGAACCTGATATTTATAGATATATAATCAGAATAATCAGAGTACAATGAAATCAGAAGACGAGAGAATAGTAAAGCGGATAGTGAGCAACTGCATTCACGGGATGCTTTCGCTCAACCAAGTCAAGCAACACGCGGATTATCTCCTCAACAACGAACTGCCAATCATATACCAGTTTGAGGAAGACACACTGAATGGCAGCAGACCGCACAATTTTAAATACATCAATAACTATATCGATTCACTGAAAGACCCGTCAAGGAGCGTTCATGATTTGGGACGACGACACGCTTACGAGACCGCAGCGAGCTTCATAACCTACATTTTGCATCGGGTGTTTGGGGAGAGCTTGAGGGCAAAAAGCATACCAAATATGTGTGTGGTTCCAGTGCCTACGGCTCCGAGCCAGCCAGCTTACTATGCCGAATGGAGCGAGATTCTTCAACGGGTGGAACATTGTACAGGTGTTCGGGGCTGTATGGATTCGTATTCCTATTGGGGTGTGAGAGACCCATACAGGCACAGAGAAGCGGACGGTTTACCCGTGGGATTCATAGACACCATCGCACTTGCCAATGAGGAGAGCGAGTACGCCAATGTTGTGCTGGTGATTGATAGAATGTACAAAGGCACAGAATTGCTGGAGATGAAGCACAGCCTTGAAGAAAACGGACATACCGTTATACTTGGCATTTGTCTATCGCGAGTAATACTCTGAAGGAACTGATTCAGTAGCAGGGTGGCTTCGTTCAGTCACCCTGTTTTTTGTGTGTATATGGCTGTCCCTATGGAATTTAGGACAAAGTTTCAGTAGCAGAAATATGGAGAAGAACGGATAATGGTTTGAACTGGCATTTGTTAAGGGACTTCCCCAAAGCTCGTAACACTTCTGAATCAGCGTGATTTCACCGTGTCTTCCACGGCAACCTGAAGCTATTTTAGCAAAGTAGGTTGCATCATTGAAATATCAAAGCCGTAGTCTTGCCACATACGGTCTATGGCAGCGAAATCGACCTCTTCGCGAAGTACACCTGCAATGTAGTTAATGATGACGTAGGTCTGTATCACTTCTCGGCTGTATAGAGAAGGTGCGTGTCGTTCATAGTCTTCCTTCTCGTAGGGGTGCTGCGGTGTGCGTGCCAGCTCGAAGTCGAGCAGCTCCAACGCCCAAGTATAGTTTTGTTCGTGGATGGCGTTGTGCAACACCTCGTGGTCGTGCATCGTGCGAAGATTGCTGATGAGTATATCGGCAGCAATCTCGTGGCTTTTGGAATACCCTTTGCGGTTGTATTGCTGCCACTTTGCGACCTCGGCTTCAATCTGCGAGCGTTCCATAAAGGGAGCGTCGCAAATTCGGTAGGGGCATTCAACATTGTATTGCAAAAGGACAGGCTTGATGGTGGTGTTGGTCTGAGCAATGTATATCGGATAGTCAAGCTCCAACACACACTCCATCTGATTGGTCTTGATTCCGAGAGCCTGAACATCCCGACAGCAATGATAGTCGCGCAAGGCATCTTCTCTCAACAATAACCCCCATACATCGGTCGGCATTTCGGGAGTATAGAGGAAGGAATGTTGAGAATAGCACAAGCCATTGCCCTTGGTCACAATGTAACGTCCATCGTCGTACCGTCCGACAACAAAACTGCGCCCGTGCAACGGTGAAACGGAATATAACCTCTCATCTCCAGTCTCAAATCGAAGCAATGGATACGGATTACACCCATTGGAACAAATAACATAATCAAAGGCGCACCTTACGGCAGAGTATTCTTTCATTATTCTTTCTTCAAGCGTATTTTCAATTCCGTAATAATAAATGGGCGACGTGAGTTCCTACGCCGCCCATCACTAATTGATTAGTTGATGCCGTTCCTGTACATGATGCCGCATTGACTCTCGAATGACTTACTGCAACCACTCATACTGACAGTGCAGGACTGCTTGCTGATGCTCAATTCTATCTTCATAACGATTCAAGATTTGAAGTTATAGGTGCACTGACTGGGAGACACCATTTATCCCTTTGTATCGTAAATGCGGTGCAGGTCTACCGTGGCCTTTGGTAGCCGCTGCAACGCGGATTCAAACTCTTCTCCATTGAGAGGGTCGGAACCCTCCATCATTCTATGCGCTAAACGATGGCGTATCTTCGCCATATAACAGCAGTTCTCCGCTGCCTTGCGAAAATCGCCATATTGCGACTGCGCCTGACCTGCACACAGATTGCAATATTCGCAGTAGTCGTGACGACCACACTCCTCGTAGTCCTGCAACGTGGTATGCTGCCAAGTGGCGAGCAAATCATTGCTGACAACAATATCTGCAACACTGCTATCCTTCAGGTTCCCAAGTGCGAGCGGATGAGCGCAGCAGGGTTGAAGAGTGCCGTCGGGCGTGACGCAGAAGGATGTCACTCCTGCGCCACACGGAGGTTTGTCCATCAATCGAGGCTGTCCTCCATAGTTCGGGGCTTCGGCTCCGACATACATAGGCACGTTGCTGTCGCGCAGCACCACTTGCAACTGTTCTTCCGTAAGGCGCAACTGTCGGGAGCAGCGGTCGCCGTCGATGCTGTCAGAGATATTGAGTTCAAACTGCGGCACAGCACCAAGTGAACGGGCAATATCGTTCACCATATAATAGCTGTGCAGGTTGGGCTGCATGACACAACATTTTAGGTTCATTGGCACCGCCAATTCTGACAGTCTATGCACGACAGCCATACTCTTCTCCCACGACCCCTTGACGCGGGTTATGGCATCATGGTCGGCCGCAATACCGCTGTAAATGCTCACTCCGACAAGCCGAGGGTAATAATATGCCAACCTGTCAACGTCATCGACAATTCGTTGCCCGTTGGTGAAGATGTCGAAAGCAATCTCTTTCTGATACAGATACTCGATGATATCCCATACGACAGGCTTTGAGAAGGGGTCGCCACCTGACAGACAAACTTTCACCAATCCTGCCTCGTCCAGTTCGTCAATGATGCGCTTGTAGTCCTCCAGCTGCAACTCCTCACGGTCGCCACGATGACTGACTTCTTCGTCGTTACGGGTCGCGCCTGGGTTGTAGCAGTGTACGCATTTTTCGCTGCAATTATATGTAAGTTCAAACATTACCGATGTGACTACGCCTTCACCCTCAACCGCATTGTAATATTCCATTTCGGCACTGGAATTGTCCATTGGCAACTTCTCCTTGACCGTCTGCGGAGCGGTACGGCTGGAAATATTGTTTTGGCGCACAACACTACGATATTCCAGTTCCTCTTCCTTGGAGAAGATATGGGTGGTGAGTAAACCGTTCCTCACAAGCAGTTGAAAGAAATTGTCGATAGACTCCGTGTCGATGCCCGTTGCCTTGGCGGTCTCATCGACCGACACCGCACCGTTTCTGCCAGCGGCAAGCACATACTTTATCACATCGGCAGAATAATCCTCGAAGAAGTTGCTGACACCCTCGACGAGATTGTACATGAGGGCGACGTGCTTTCTCCCAAGCGATACATTGCACTCGCTATACCGTCCGCAAGTCCAAACAGGTCTGTAATATTTGCCGTCCATAATGCCTGAGTTGATGTTTACATCCGTTCAAATGTCACTGTCCAGACTCCTTCTGGTTCCTCTCCTGTCGCTGGACTATTTTCAAAGAACAAGAAATGCACTTCAATTGTCCTATCGTCAATTATTGAGACTAATCCATCAAGACTAAACTTGGTGCCAGTATAATACTGTCGTGTCATAATTATGCCTTTTTCTTCGACAGACCAGTTACCCACTTCTTCGCCATCAATATCACCCCAAACATATGTGCCGTCGCTCCTGAATTCTAACGATATGTGGCCTTCCTTTACTCCCTGCTCGTCTTCATAAATTATTTCTCCATCATTATTTCGCCTAACATCTTTGACGGCTTTCCAAGTCCCAATGATTTGACTGGTTTTGTCCATCTGCGGCTGCTCCGAGGCAGTGCTTTCGTTTGAGTCATTGCTGGTTGAGTGGCAAGCGGTGAACAACAAAGCCGTTGCCACGCACATTATACTGATAATAATTGATACTGTTCTTTTCATTGTAATTGGAGTTTAGTTGTTAATGTTCTACCTTACGGAATGTTTGTAGCGAAGAGTGCCGCTCAAGCATTGGCTGCATTTGGTTCCGCCACCATTATTGTAGATGCCTCGATGCTTGCACAAACAAGATGCACAGACTCGATAACCGCAGCTATCGCAGACATACCACATCCATTCCACTGGATATTGTTTGCCACAGCAGTGGCAGGGGACTACAATGTTTGCCATATCTTTGTTGTTTTGTTTATAGTGCCAATATCAAAAGAAGTATTAAAACTATTGCAATCAGGACACAAATCTTGGTTTTCCTTGGTTCCACTAATTCGACATCCTCGAATCGTTGTACCACTGTACTCTTTCCTATCCGTCCAGTCTTTTTCCATCGCAGCAATTTGGGCAGGGCATCGGGGAACATACTATCATCCACAACATAATTGTACAATGCTCGGCAGTGTTCAATCATCAGGATGTCGTCTTTCTCATTGTCGAAAAACTCGGTAAAAGCTTCACCTCCTTTGAAGACTTCAAACTTAAGATGGTTGGCATTGCATAATTTCAGGAAATCGTCCTGCCCTATGGGAAACGTGGAGAACCCCTTGTTGCTGCTTTTGCTTCGCACGTTTTGATTAAGGCTTATGGTCTCCCTGCCATCAATGGTGATGACGATTCCGCTGGCTGGTCGGTCAAACGCTTTCACTGTTTCCTGTGCCGCCACATCAAACGGATTTTTCTCCAAAATCTTCTTCAAATCCATAATGATGCTGAAGTCATTGTACCCAACGGCAAACGAGTGTGACAAAGTGGGGCTGTCTGAATAATAGCAGGTACTTATTCTTGGGGTGTCGAACCCCTTTTTCAATAGCACCTTCTCGAATGAACTTCCGTGCATAACAAACAGGGGACTCACAAACTCATCACAGATGGTGAAGAGTTTTGAAAAAGTGAGTTTTTTCTGAAAATCCTCCCCTATGTTGTTCCTCTCAGCCATCGTACTGTATCCTTGTCGTTATTTGTTTCTCATTGACAATTTTCCTCGGCTCGAAGGGATTATACATAACGGAGAAAAAGTGGAGCCATCCGTTTCCCTATCCCGAACGTAGGGCTTGGACTCCCTTTTTTGGTACAAAGAAGATAAGGTCTGCTGATGATACTCCACTTGTTGTATATCGTTGGAATACGAATACAATACAAGTGAGAAATCATTTGCCTTATTCCGTCTTTGTACCTTCGTGAAAGTGTCCAAGTTTCACGTTCGCGGAATAGAGAAAACGCGCTTTCTCTCGACAAACCGAACTGCTGGTTTGCGACTGCAAAAATACATAAATAATTTGGATTGAGAAAGAAAAAAGTTTTTCAAAGGTTGGCGTTCCCTCTGAAAAACACTGTAGATATGGAGATTTCGTATTTTTTATCTGATTTGGAACTCTCGCTTCAGACGCTGTACGGTACTTTCCGAAGTGTCAGTAAGTTTGGCGATTTCAGTGATTTTATAGCCTTTTCGCAGATACGCCAACACGTCTTTGTATTGCTCTTTTTTTTGCTCGTGGGTCTTGACGCTGCCCTTCTTCCGCCCCAGCTGGCCACCCTTTTCAATATACAATCGGCGACCGCTATTCAGTCGGTAGTAAATATTCTCACGCTCAAGTTCCGCACAGGTTCCAAGTGTGGCAATCAGAATGGGAGTGAACATACTCGGCTTGCCGTTCCCATCGAGCAAGTTCATCTGTTCTTTTTGGAAAAAGACATTGATACGGCTGTCCACGAGGTCACGGACAGTGGCAAGCACCTCGAAGGTGTTGCGCCCCAAACGGCTCAACTCCGACACAAGGAGTGTGCCGATGCGGTTCTCCTTGCAGTACGCTATGCAGTCCATCAGAACAGGTCTCTCGGTGTTCTTTTTAGCTCCGCTGATGTGTTCCTCGAATACCTTGACAAGGTTGAGGTTGCTGCGGTCAGCGTATGCCGTCAGGTCTTTGACCTGTCTTTCGGTGTTCTGTCGGTCTGTGGTTGATGACACTCTCGCGTATATGGCTGCTGTATGGTTGCTCTTGGTGTTCATAATATTCTTTGAATTATTTGAAGTTCGACTTTGGGTACTTTCTTCGCTACTATGGCAGACTTTTCTGATTTATTTGAATGTTTTAGTTTTTTGACTATCTCAACCTTCAAAAATATAACGGATTTTTTTGAATATTATTACAAAACGCCTTCATTTTCAGCCCGTAGAACGTGTATTTCGGTGCTACTAACAAGTAGCCTGCGGATGCCACTTTTTCTCATCCAACAATATATCCATCAGCGAGTAACTACGTCGACCTTTTTGAACTCGAATCAATCTATCAAGTAGCGCATTAAAAAGTCTCGAAAGAGTGTATTCATCCTGCAAACCCGTATACAGGTCGGCTTCTGACATTCCGAGTTTGTTCAGGGACGGTTTCAATGTTTTATGGTTCCCACAGCCGACCTCAATTCGGTACATTCGCGCAAACCCTACGGCATCGGTGATATAGTCCTTATGACTCTCCTCTTCAATCTCCCGTGTCTTGTTGTATAATCTTAATGACAGGGAACCGCCCGAATTCTTGACAACAGGCATCGGGTTCGCCATCGGACGCTTTCGGGTGTTGTTCCCTGCTATATGCAAAACGTCGGCAACCTTCTGTTCGACCCCTTCAACCTTTTTCCCGTTTATAATCAAATCGTACTCGCTGTTCTTGTATAACTGGTAGAACCGCCGTATGATGCAGAAGTTGAAATCAATGGCGATATCAATCTTGCTAACCTGCTTGAATTCCAGTCCAAGGACATCTTCAAGACAGTATCGTTTGGCTACGGACATGGCATTGTAGAGTGCCTGATTTTCATACACTATGTAGACGTGCTGACGGTTGGGGTTCGGGGAGCCGAAATGTAGATGGCCAATACAGCTGTCAAATGCTCCCAGTTCCTCGTCATAGTCCTGCATTATAATAGAGAACTCATTCTCATACAAGCGGCTTTGCTCTCGTATCAGGGTTACAGACTCAAACTCATACATCTGCACATTCTTGTCGGACAGGTAAGTCCGTACCTCGTCGCTGGCGGTGTATGTGAGTTCCAACCTGTCAAGGTTAATTCGGCTTTGTTTACGCATAGTTTGTTATATATTTGTACAGAAACAAATATACAACAATGAAGCCTGAATTTGAAAAATAACCGATGGAAAATGAGTTATTTAACAATGTTTAACTTAGTCGGTCTTGGTCTACCGAGAAGGTGGCTGGATGTTCTTGCCATTTGTTCGGTATTCATGCAGGGAGCCGAAAGCAAGCCAAAATATTGAAAGCCAACAAGAAAAACAAAACAGCAACAATTCAATGGGAAATTCCCCTGCAAAATTCTAAAATATCGAGCTGATATTAGCATTTTGTCGGGAGTCCCGTTATATACCGAAATGTTAAATAATATTAAATCTCCTTACTGATAAAGGTGTGACGATTTTTGCAAGTTTATGTTTTACAGAAAATTAAAATGTACACCTTTTGTTCGGTAGTTACAAGAAGAAGTATAACGCTTCTATACTTTAGGCTTAGTTTCCTGTTCTAAACCATCTGCAAAGATACAATTTATTTTCAACATACAAACTTTTTTTCTCAATTCGGCGAAAATGGTGTATTTTTGCATTTGTGTTTTACGTAACAACAAACTGCAATATATGATTCCTATACGCAATCTCGTTCAGTTCTGGGTCATGGCTCTTTTGCTTGCTGTAGGCGGCGGTTCAGAGGCTCAGAGCCAGGTGAGGAAAGATGGCTCTGAGGCGCATGCCCAAGGTCTGGAGCATTTTTCCTTACAGGGGTGGATACTCGTTCCCGACCATGCCGACAGTGTCGAGCTGCGTGCCGCCCACCTGCTGGCCGACCATCTTGACGGTTTCGCCATCATACAGGAATCCGCAGCCGACACGCTCCCCTCTCTCCGCAATCCCGGCCGCGGTGCCATGCCCATGGCTGTCTTTGTGGGAAACACCCGCATGGCCATGTCCACCCTCACCCGCAAGGAGGAACTGCGCGACGACGGCTTCCGTCTTCGCTCCGATGGCCACACGGCCATTATCTATGGCCGTCAGGGCAAGGCCGTATACTATGGTGCCGCCCGGCTCTTGGAGCTCAAAGGCTTCCGCATGACCGACCCCCAGGTTCCCGATGTCTCCACTGTCATCAAACCCGGCCTCCCCGTGGCCGACGAGGTGAACAACCCCTCCTTCGCATATCGCGAAATCTGGTACTACACCCCCCACCACAGCCCCGACTATGCCGACTGGCACGGCCTCCACCGCCGCATCCGTGTCGCTCCTGAGGGCCAATACATCGACGACAAACCATCATCCGGACCCCTCCGCTGGGCCGACGGAATGTATGTCCACACCTTCCAAAAACTCATCCCGCCAGCCACCTATTTCGACCGCCACCCCGAGTGGTTCTCCCAAATTGGCGGCCAGCGTGTCCGCGACGGGCAGCTCTGCCTCTCCAACCCCCAGGTCTTGGACACCCTCTGCGCCAACCTCGCCACCATGATGCAGCAGCAGCCCGACGCCCAGGTATGGTCCGTCTCCAACAACGACAACTACAACGTCTGCCAATGTCCACGCTGCCGCCACGCCGACTCCATCTACGGTGGCCCTTCCGGCACACTCATCCACTTCATCAACCAGGTCGCGCGCCGTTTCCCCCACAAAACCATCTCCACCCTGGCCTACCAGTTCACCCGCCGAGCTCCCCAGCCCGTCCAGGACCATATCGAAAAGCCCGACTCCAACGTCAGCATCATGTTCTGCTCCATCGAATGCGGACGGCAAGAAGCCATCCCCACCGCCCCTGCCGAGGCCTCCTTCCGCCGCGACATGGAAGACTGGGCAGCCCTTACCCCCAACCTCTACGTCTGGGACTATGTCGTCCAGTTCCGCAACATGTGGGATCCCTTCCCCAACCTCCACGTCCTCCAGCCCAACCTCAAATACTTCCACGACCACGGCGTCCGCCTCATGTTCGAGCAAGGCACTGGTGCCAACAACATGACCTCCTGGATGGAACTGCGACAATACATGCTGGCCAAACTCCTCTGGGATGTCAACGCTGACCCCGACTCGCTCCTCCACGACTTCTGCCTCCACCACTACGGCCTCGCTGCTGCTCCTGTCGAGCAGTTTTACCGCGAGATGCACCGCTCCCTCATCGCCTCCGGCCAGCGGCTCGACATCTACGGCTACCCCGTCGATGCCGCCACGGGCTACCTCTCGCCCGAACAAATAACTCTCTACCAAACCCTCATTGCAGCCGCCTACGACAGTCTCGCCCTCTACAACTCCCGCAACAACCCCTTCTTCGAAAACTGTGGCCTCACCGCACAGCAAGTGGTGCGCGACCGCATCCGCTATCTCGAACTCTCTCTCGACTATGCCATCCTCGAGCTCACCATGTCCGGCTTCCTGCCCATGGACAGCACCTTCTCCTCCCGTGCCGACCGCTTTGTGGCCGACGGCTCGCGCCTCGGCCTCACCATCCTCCACGAAATGGGCTACTCCCTCCACGAATACAGGGCCGACATCGACAACTATCTGGCCAAATGCAACCAACCCAATCTGGCACGCCATCGCACCGTCTCCCTTCGCCACCTTCCCCACAGCCAGTACACCGCCGGTGGTCCCCAAGGCCTCACCGATGGCCGTGCCGGAATACTCAACTACAAGCGCGACTGGTTAGGCTTCTGGGGCGACACCCTCGATGCCGTCATCGACCTCGGTCGCCGCCACAAAATCAGCCAAATCAAGCTCGATTTCTTCTACTTCCCCCTCTCCTGGATTTTCTTCCCCCAAACCATCAACTACTACGTCTCCTCCAATGGCCGCAACTGGAGCCTTGTCGGCACCCTCCGTCCCGACGACCCCCAACGTCTGGCCGTGCCGCAAATCAAGACCTTTGCCGTCCAATTCCCCACTCGTCGCGCCCGCTATGTGCGTGTCGAGGCCCTCCCCCTGCCCTCCATCCCCCCCTGGCACCGCGCCACCGGCTCATCCCCCTGGCTCTTCACCGACGAGATAATAGTGCGGTAACCCAACACCCATTCGTATCACACCTTTTTTATCCCTCCGTGCAATATCTGTATTGCGGAGGCGTTATAAGGGTATGGAAAAAGACAAAAATGGCATCAACTGCACCACTCAGTCCGAGCACAATTCATTATGCTTAGCCATGGTCGGCTTCATGGACAACGGCAGGCCCAAGGTGGGTATCTTCTGGTACAACACCGCTTTGGGCACCCTTTTTGGTGTGGAGAAGGAAGATGCCGACAACGTTCCCTTCATCAACGGAAAGGCAACAACCAGCAAGCTGCACAAAACCTTTTGGCAAAAACAGCATCATCGTGCTGTGGCCAAAGGCGACACCCAGTCTGTCTACTATCAAGAGCATAACTATACCATGATACCCCGTGGGCAAGTTTTTCTTGACGAGGCCACAGGCTCTTTTTATGTATGCGTAGGCCATTGGCTGAACGACATTGACATAGACCATTTCCGCGAGGTGGTGGAGGACGAGTTCAATTTGCCCCCGGACTTCGAACTTGTTATCGACATACATTGGGACCTCGGGCACGATTGGTCGGAGGAGGTCATATAGCATGCTGACAACTGTACACATCATCGGTATCCTCCTCACCGTAGGCCTTTTGCTTGCGGTGAGCATCCTCTCGGGCCGCAAGGTGAGCGACGCGCGAAGCTTCACCACCGGCGGTCGTTCGGGCTCGTGGATGGTCTGCGGAGCCATTCTCGGCACCCTCGTGGGTGGCCAGTCCACCATCGGCACCGCCCAGCTGGCCTTCAGCTTCGGCGTCTCCGCCTGGTGGTTCACCATCGGAGCCGCCCTCGGCTCGCTGGTGCTGGCCTTGGTCTATGCCCGTCCGTTGCGCGAAAGCGGCTGCTCCACCCTCCTCGAAATCGTGTCGCGCCAGTATGGCTGCCGGGCCGAAACCGTCGGCTCGCTCCTCTTCCTCATCGGCATCTTCATCAGCATCATGTCGCAAGTCCTATCGGCCTCGGCCATGGTCTCCAGCCTCTTCCCCCTGTCGCTCACCTGGTCCGCCATCATCAGCGCCGTGCTCATCATGCTCTTCGTCCTTTTCGGCGGCATACGCAGCGCCGGCGCCGGCGGCATTATCAAACTGGTGCTCCTCTACGTCGCCTCCCTTACCGCCGGTGCCTTGGTGTGGCATCTGGGCCACGGCTTCAGCGGCATTATGTCAAGTATACAAAACCTCTATGCCGACCCCGTAGTGGCCAGTCTTAACGACATCACCGATGCCGAAAGCATCCACCGCCGCTACGGCAATATCGTGGCACGCGGCCCTCTTAAAGACATTGGAGGGTGCCTCTCGCTCATGCTTGGCGTGGTCACCACCCAGACCTACGCCCAGGGCATCTGGTCCGCCGCCTCCACCCCCAAAGCCCGCCGCGGAGCCATCTACTGCTCGCTACTCATCCCCATCATCGGTGCGGCCTGTGTGTTGGTGGGCATGTACATGCGTGGCCATTATGTCACCGCCGCCGAATTGTCCGCCCTCCAAGCGGCCGGCCATCAGTTGCCCGACGGCGTCGGGGTGATCGAAAGCTCCCTTCAGGCCTTCCCTGCCTTTGTGCTTACCCACATGCCCGCATGGCTTGGCGGCATAGCCCTCGGAGCCATGCTCGTCAACATTCTGGGTTGCGGCAGTGGCCTCACCCTTGGCGCTGCCACCATCCTGGTGCGCGATGTCTATGCCAACCTGCGGCAGCTCCGTGCCAGCCGCCAGTTTGGCCGTCGGCTGCCTGCCCTGCGGCCCGTCTCCGACCGCTCCCTGCTGATGCAGACGCGCCTTTCAATCATAGGACTGCTGGCCTTGGCCGTGGTGGTGGCCCTCTCCGTCAAAGGCGCTTTCATCAACGACCTCGGCTTCCTCTCCCTCGGGCTGCGCGCCGTGGCATTGCTTTTCCCGCTCTCGTTTGCCCTCTTCCTGCCCGGCCGCATACGGCCTCGCTACGTGGTGCCCGCCATGGTGGCAGGCACCGCCGCCATGCTGCTGGCCAAGTTCCTCGCCCTCCCCGCCGACCCCATCTACTACGGCCTCGGCCTCTCGGCCCTCGTTCTTTCGCTCAGCCTTCGCTTCAGGTCCGCTCGTTAGACACTGTTTTGTTTCTTGTTTGTCTCTATTTATTCTCTCCAAAAGAGAATAAGGAGAATGTAAGAGATGTTATCTGTTTAGATAATAAGCGAATATGAGTATTCTTTAAGAGGATTGCGGTTGGGAACTGGCTCGGGTCATGGCGGGTGGTGGGGCTTCCGTGCCGCGCGGTGGGTGAGGCGGTGTGCTGTTTGTAAGGGTTGGGAGGCTTTATTTTTGAAGGAGGTGTGTGAAATGAAGCTTTTTGTGTATATTTGCACTGGTAATAGCCGTTGTCTTGCGGACGGCGGCGTTGTGTCAATAGTATAAATATCAATAAAATGAAGTGTATTGGTTTATGGTTGGGGCTGGTGCGCGGGCTGTTGCATTGTGTGGCGGCGGTGCTGCTTTTGGCGCATGGCGGTGCTTTGGCTCAGACGTTCACCTGCACGGCTCCGAGCGGGCAGGTGCTGCGGTGTGTGGTGGTGGATGGTGCGGTGGAGGTGTCGAAACAGCCCGGCATTGCGCTTGCGGGACCGTTGGTGATTCCCGATTCGGTGGCGTATGGCGGGGTGGGCTACAGGGTGGAGCGAGTGGGGTCGTTTGCCTCGTCGGGGGTCACGTCGGTGGTGGTGCCGGGGTCGGTGAGGCGGATAGCCGACGGGGCTTTCCGTAATTGCACGGCGCTTGCGGCGGCCGCGCTGGGCGACTCGGTCCGGGTGATAGGCCGTTATGCTTTTTACCACTGCGTGGCGCTGGGCGGAGTGGTGTTGCCGCCGGTGGTTGATACGATTGGCGATTATGCTTTTGCCGAGTGCGGAGCGATGGACGGTGCGCTGGTCATTCCCGATTCGACCCGGAGGGTGGGGCGATATGCGTTCAACCAGTGCCGGAGGTTGGACACGGTGTATGTGGGCAGCGGGGTGACGGTGGTGGAGGATGAGTGTTTTGCTTATTGCGATTCGCTGTCGCTGCTGGAGCTGGGTGAGGGGGTCGACTCGCTGGGGCGTGGCGCCTTTTTCGGGTGCGGGAAGCTGCGTTCGGTGCTGTTGCCCGCAGGGTTGAAGGCTATAGGGTATGGCTCGTTTGAGGGGTGCGGACAGCTGCGGGAGGTCGTTGTGCCAGACAGTGTGCGGACGTTGGGTGCTTATGCTTTCAGCCAGTGTGAGGCGTTGGGCCGCATCGGTGTGGGCTTGGGGGTGAGACAGGTGGGGCGGTATGCTTTCAACCGGTGTGTGAGTCTGGACAGTTTCTTTTTCCACAGCCCTGTCCCGCCCGCCATTGAGGACAATGCTTTTGGCAACACGTCGCCCGATAAGGTGTTTATGGTTCCTTGTGGCGCCGAGGCGGCCTACAGGCAGTTGTGGGGCGATGCCTACCGTTATGCCGAGCCGGAGGCGGGGGTGAGCCTCGAGGTGGGGGTAGACGACACGGTGCACGGATGGGCTGAGGCTCCGTGGGGAGTACGGTGCGACTCGGTGGCTGAGGTGAGGGCCACGGCACGCAGGGGCTACCGTTTTACGGAGTGGAGCAATGGCCGCCGGGCCAATCCCGACACGCTGTGGCTGACGGGCGATTCGGCTGTGACGGCGCATTTTGAGCCGATGGTTTATGAGCTTCGAGTGGAGGCGAACAACGGTGAGTGGGGCTCGGCCACTGGCGGAGGGGATTATGCCTTCGGCACGGAGGTGACAATTGCGGCTACGGCCTTTGAGGGGTATGGTTTTGTGGGGTGGAACGACGGAAGTGCGGCCAATCCGCGGCGGGTGGTGGTGGAGAGCGACACGCTTTTCACGGCAATGTTTGGCCCGCTGGGGGCTGTGGATGAAAGGGAGAAGGCCGAGGCACCGAGGGTGTATGCCGAAAGGTCAGACGGAGGCTGGGCTATCGTGATTGAGGGGGCCGTGGGACGACCGGTGGAAGTGGTGGACTGGATGGGCCGCAGCGTGATGCGGACAACGAATGGTGCCGGACAGTTGAGGGTGCCGGTGGGAGACGGAGCGGTGTATGTGGTGCGGGTGGGTCGCGGCGAAGGCGTGGTTGTCAGTCTGCCAGCAGTATGCCGCTGACGCACCAGTGGCTGAAACTGCCCGCTTGAGGCTCGCCTTGAGGTATGGCCACGGTGAGGGTGTGTTGGCCCTTGGCGGGGATGCCTTCGCGCCGGAAGTATTCCATGAGGTCGAAATAGACGGGCTGGGTGGCGGTGCCGGGACACCAGCCGGAGCGCGAGAAGTCGGACGAGGAGAGGCCGTTCCAGAAGTTGCCGCTGACGGGGTTCCACTCGCGGTAGCGCCCGCAGTCGGTGCGCCAGGGGGTGAAGGTGAAGGCGGGTTTGCCGTCGATAAGCAGTGTATGGGTCTTGGGGTTGAACTCGTCGCCGCCGTCCCAGCCGCCGTGGCCGGTGGCTATGTAGCGCAGACGGTAGGACATGCTGGTGTCGACTATGGCAAAGCGGGTGGTAAGGCTGTCGGTGGCGAAAAGACGGCCGTAGTTCTGCCCTCCCATCTCAAGGACATTGCAGGTGTTGAAGAGCGATGAGCAGTAGGGGGTGGCGTTGCTGTCCACTTCGGCAGAGGGCGCGCCGGGGTAGGATTTGATGTCGAGGGTGACGGTGTGGCCGCCACGGTCGTAGTTGCCAATCCAGATGCCAATCCACACTTCGCCTTGCAGCAGCGGAGCGAGGTCGGTTACTTCTTGTTTGTAGTAGGCTTCGTCCTGCCAGTCGAGGCCGTCGAGCTGCACACGGTCGTTGAACTGTCCCACGCCGAAGGGGGTGAAGAAACGCATGAGTTCGACAGGGGGCTGGTAGACGAAAGAGGAGATGAGGTATTGGCGCAGGGAGCTGATGCCCGGACGGATGCCTTGATAGCGTTCGCCGTTGCGCCCGATGAAGGTGGGCAGGGAGTCGGGGTGGTTGTTGATGCCGTCGAAGAAGTTGGGCTCGAGGTGGTTTCCGGCACCGGGAATGACGAAGATGGAGCCTGTGCGGTCGTAGGCGTCGCCGGTGCTGCGCTGGTGGAGTTCGAGGAAGGTCTGATAGTGTGAGGGCAGCTGGGGTAGGCGGATGCGTTTGAGGGCCAGGGTGCCACCGGCGTAGTGGAGTACGGAGTCGAATGGTGTGTTGTCGCGGTAGTCGCCTTCGATATGGTCGTTTTTGCCGCACCAGCACAGCTGCACGCTGTCGAAGACGCGGGTGGTGACGACCATTTGCTGGCGTTTGATGTTGGAGAGTTCGCGGTTAGAGACAAGGGGTATGCGGTCGTCTAAGTAGTACTTGCTGCTGTGGGCCCGCTCGGTGCGGACCAGCTGCATGCGACATTGGCCGTTGCGCCAAAAGCTGACCAGCAGACCGGGGAAGCGCCCATAGTAGGGTACGGGAGAAAGACTGCGGGACTCTTTGCTCCGGGTGTTGGGGCCGCCGTGCCATTTGGTTTTGAAGGGCTGCACGTAGAACTCCAGCGTGTTGCTGTTGATGGAGCATGTGTAGCGGGTGAGGCCGTTCACTTGGGCTGTGTCGAATTTGATGTCGCTGCGGCTGAAGGGGGATGCGGTGCGGTAGTAGTCCCACCTGTTGCCATTGAAGAGGGCGGTGAGGTAGGTGATGGAGTCGGTGGATTCGTTGACGAAGATGTCCTCGACGGAGTAGCCCTTGATGTAGTTGCCTTTGGCTCTGGCGGCATGGCGGTGGTATTCGCCGGGCAGGCGGTCGCCGGAAAGGACGAGATACTGCCAGCTGCCGTGGATTTCTATTTGGGTGTACTGCGTGTCGATGTGCTCGCCATAGTCGTAGGTGGCGTAGACAAAGTGGTTGGCGGCTTTGGACACTTTGACGGGCTGGGTCTGGGCCGGGAGGTGGACCACGGCGGCCATCAACAGGATGAGGACAAGGATTTTTTGCATAATGTGGGTTGGATAAAGGTGGGTTTTATTGTGATTGTCCTAAGCGGGTGCCGCTCTGGGGGAGGGAGAGCTTAGGGGTTTGATGTTTTTTCGGTTTCCTGGTCGTCGGGGAGGTCGATGACTTTGAAGCGTGACTGGCGCTGGTGCCAGCGGTCGAGGGCCAGCTGCCGGAGGTCGGCCACGTCGTCGCGCTCGTCCATAATTTCCAGTCCCACGATGGTTTCGATGATGTCTTCGAGGGTGATGATGCCTTGGAAGCTGCCGTACTCGTCGATGACGCAGGCAATGTGCCGTTTGTTGCGGAGCATGGAGTCCCAGATTTCGGACACGGGCATTTCCTCGCGGTACATGACGATGTCGCGCTTGATTTCCCCAAGGGTCATGTTGAACTTGTCCTCGGTGAGGAGTTCGAGGGCCTCGCTGCGGAGTACGTAGCCTGTGATGTACTCGTCGCTGTCGCTGTAGACCGGTATGCGGGAGAAGTGGGAGTAGGTCTTGTCGCGGTAGAACTCTTTGAGGGTCATCTGCTCTGGGGCGATGGCGGCCACGGTGGTGGGGGTCATGACGTCCTCGGCCTTGACATCGTCGAGCTTGATGACGTTCTGGATGATTTTGTTTTCGTCCTCGTCTATCACCTCTTCGTCCTCGGCCATATCGGCCATGGCGGCCACTTCCTCGCGGCTGACGGCGGCTTCGTCCTCATCGTCGTCGGCAATGGTTTTGGAGAGCTTCTCCACAACCCAGACGATGGGGAAGAGCAGGATGATGATGAAACGGAGGGTGCGGGTGGTGAAACCCATGAGTTTTTTCCAATAGCGGGTGCCGATGGTTTTGGGGATGATTTCGGAGAAGACGAGGATGAGGATGGTGGTGACGGCGGAGACCACGCCGAACCACTGGCTGCCGAACACTTCGGTGGCTTGGGCTCCCACGCCGGCGGCACCGATGGTGTTGGCGATGGTGTTGAGGGAGAGGATGGCGGCTATGGGACGTGCGTTGTCGGTCTTGTATCGCTTGAAGCGGGTGGCGGGTTTATAGCCCTCGTCTTCGCGCATGTTGACATAAGACAAGGGGGTGGACATGAGCGTTGCCTCCAGTATCGAGCAGATGAACGATATGGTCATTGCGCCCAAAAGGAATGTCAGAAGGATTGCCATTTCGAATTGTAGTGTTTGTTGCTGTTATTCTTTTGGTTTATATTTTATTGTACAGTGATTTCGTCTATCATGAGCCATGCGGGCTCGCCGCTGTATTCATGCCACTGGGGCAGTGATTTCTGGCAGTGCACACGCAGCCGCACATAGCGCACCCCGCGGGCTTCGGCGGGATGGAAAAGGCCTTGGCGCTGCGCGAACGAGCGGCGGAGGGAGAGGCGGCGGCTCTCTTTCGATTCGTTGACCAGCGGGCGCGCCACTTCCAACGGCTGCCAAGGGGAGTACTGCTTGCCATCGGTCGACCATTGCACGGCCACGTCCACGGGGCTGACCACCCAGTCGGCGGGGCTGTGGCAGAAGCCTGCCGAAATCTGTTTGAGGGTGGTGGGGCTGTCCAGCACGATGTTGATGTCGATGCTGTCGCGGCCGGAGAACCCTGTCCAGCCGTCGCCGTAGTTGCCGGCTATGCCCAGACGGTTGTCATGCAGCACTGAGGGGAAGCCTTGGCCGTAGGTGGCGTTGGGTCGGTCGGCGGGTTGAGTCGAGTCGCCGTATGCTTTCACCGTGAGGCTTTCGATGTGGTTGTGCTGATTGTCGGGCATGCTGAGCTTGAACTCGGGAGGGGTGTCGAAATAGTAGCCGCAGTAGCGCCAAAGGTTGACGCTGTCGGTAGGCAGTGAGGGCACCATGACGAAACGGAAACGCTGAACGCTGTCGCCGCTGATGCGGTAGCGTTCGGCCACACCGGGGCCACAGGTGGCGCTGCCCAGACCGGCTTGGCGGGCATCGATGTTGACGATATAATGGTGCGAAGGGGTGAGTCTGTTGATGCGCCGAGCTGTGGTGAGGACGCTGTCCTCATAGCGGCGTATGCCAAAACCGATGCATCCCGTGTCGGCCGAGCAGAACGAAAGCTTCCGGTTGCGGACGGAGAAAGAGGTCCAATAGGCCGAGCGGTTGCCGCTTTCCTGGGGCACGACATGCAGCTCGCCGCACACGTCGGACGGAGCCGAGCGGTTCAGTCCCTGCCATTTGGCCTGGTTGCGGTCGGGGTAGGTCTCGTAGAAATTGCCCCACCATTCCACCTGGCTGCAAGCCGAGTCGATACCCAGCTGAATGCCCAGCCGGGGCAGGGTGCGGTAGCTGCCACGGGGTTGCAGCATATAGCTGAGCTGCACACGTCCCTCGGCATCCACCTCCACAATCTGGCGCAGCGCCATGGTCCGCCCTTCGGGCGAGGAGAGTTCCAGCAGTATGTCGGCCTCGGCCATGCGGTCGGCCTCGCCGATGGGGGTCACGGTGCAGCTGACGGGGGTGGGAGTCAGGCTGTCCAGCCCCTCCCATGCACGGGCTCCGTAGGGGTCGACAAGGTCGTTGAGCGTGGGTGGCCGCCAAAAGTGCCAGCGGAGCGGAGCCTTGAGCAGCTCGATGCCTTTATATTTGTAACTGGTGATGTAGCCATTGTCTGAGTTGATAAGCATGGAGAAAAGGTCTTCGCGTCCCAGCGACACCTGATGTTGCTCCTTGTTCCAGCCCCAGAAGAAGTCGCGCATCGACACTTCGGGCAGCTCGATCGAATCGGTAGGGCTCTCGATGGTGGTCAGCTCAAACTCGTCGTGGCTGTTCTCGCTCAGTATCCACGAGGTGCCGGCGTCGTAGGGGTCGTTCACCTCATAGCTGTCACCCGTGAAGTTGAATCGCACGAAGAACCGTTCGCCGGGCAATGCCGCAAGCTCGGGGAGGGAGAAATCGAGGCGGCAGCTCTCGCCTGCTGGCAGATGGGGATAGATGGTGTCGCAAAAGATGCTGTCGCGAAGCGAGGAGAAAACCAGACACTGGCACACGAAATCGCTGGCGTCGCGAAAGTTGAACGTGTTGTGAAGCATGAAGTATTGTTGGCCCTCGGCGTCGGTGTGGCTGGTGACTTTGAGGCACTGGTAGACTTTTTGCAGCTCGTTGGCATGGGCATGGGGAATGCGAAGGCTGCCCACCACCCCATTGGCGCAGAAAGCATCGTCGTGCTCCACGCCGGGCAGGGTGCCGAGGTCGCCCCCCACGGCATACCACAGCCCCTCCCGCAGGGGGTTGGAAGTGAGGGCACTGTCCGTTGCCTTGCCATAAGGTGCTGAAGGCTGGCTGGAGTGGCGCACAAAGCTCTGGTCCACCCAATCCCACACAAAACCGCCTTGCAGCGGAGGGTATTTGTCGATGGTGTCCCAATAGTCTTTCAGTCCACCCATGCTGTTGCCCATGGCGTGGCAGTATTCGGCCATGATATAGGGGCGCAAAACGGGGCCGTGGGCCGCCGAGTCGTCGGTCAGGGTGTTGGCTTTGAGGGAACGTCGCAGTTTGGCGGGCAGGTTTGCCTCCTCGTCGTTGAGGTCGCGCAAACGTTCAAAATGGTTGCCCAGCCCCCGCCAGTCGGCACAATAGTCCGAAAGGTATTCCACCGAGGGGTACATCACCTCCACGATATCGGTGTTCCAGTCCAGCACCGCACGCTCGTAGGTGACGGGACGGGTGTTGTCCAGACGCTTCAGATAGCGGTAGGTATGCTCCGTTGCCACCCCGTTGCCGCATTCGTTGCCCAGCGACCACGCTATCACCGAGGCGTAGTTGCGGTCACGGTGGTACATATTGTTTACGCGGTACTGCATCGGCCAGCTCCATTCCTTCTTTTTGGCCAGGCTTGCCTCGCCATAGCCCTGGGCGTGGCTTTCCACATTGGCCTCGTCCCACACGTAAAGGCCGTAGCGGTCGCACAGCTCATACCAGTATTCGTCGTCGGGATAGTGGCTGGTGCGGACGGCGTTGATGTTCATGTGCTTCATGAGCATTATGTCGAACTCCATTTCCGCCCGGGTCAGGTATTGGCCGGTGTAGGGACTATGTTCGTGGCGGTTCACGCCGCGTATGGTCACCGGCACCCCGTTGACACACAGCTGCCGGGCTATGAGCGCCGTGTCGTCGCCTTGATAGACGATGTCCTTGATTTCCACATTGCGGAACCCCACCTTGCACCCGATGGTCTCCGTGGTCACACCGCCCGCGTTTTGCAGGCGCATGATGAGGGTGTAGAGATAGGGGGTCTCGGCTGTCCAGGGATGCACTTTGGGAAACCGGCAGTCCGACCCTTCGAAACGGGTGGTCCAGTCGCGCGGCTCCATGCGGCACTGCTTGGTCCACACCCGGTTGCCGCTGCTGTCCTGCAACTCGGCCTCCACCACCATGTGTCCTCCCAGTCGGCCCGAAAGGTTCACGCTCAGGTCTATCAACCCATCGCCCGTTTGCTCGTCAATCCGAGCCACCATCTTGTAGTCAGCAATATGGAAACGGGGGGTGGAATAGATGCACACGTCGCGGGTGATGCCACTCATGCGCCACATGTCCTGACACTCCAGATAGCTGCCGTCACAAAAGCGCATCACCATCACCGCCACGCGGTTCCGTCCGGGGTGGACGCTCTGCGTGATGTCCCACTCGGCAGGGCTCTTGGAGTCTTCTGCATAGCCGAATTTCTTGCCATTGACATAAAGGTACATGGCCGACCGGACAGCCCCGAAGCGTATCACTACGCGCCGTCCGCGCCAACTGTCGGGCAGCTGGAAATCGCGCACATAGCAGCCCGTGGGGTTGAAATCGGTGGGAGCGTATGGGGGATTGGAAGGAAACTCGTTGCGCATGTTGGTGTAGACGGGTGTGCCGAACCCTTGCAGCTCGATGTTGCCGGGCACCTCGATCTCGTCCCATCCGGCGGCGTCATAGTCTTGTTCGTAGAATCCTTTGGGGCAGGCGTATGGGTTTTCGGCCATGTGGAATTTCCACTTGCCGTTAAGCGAGCGGTAATATGGTGACTGTTGATAGGCCAGCGTGGCCACATCCTGTTCGTCGGCATAGGGTATCACGTTGGAGTGGGGCGGCACCGTGCCCACGCTCCACACCCCCACGTCGTTCCACTCGTCCTGAGCGTGCAACATGGCGACTGGGAACATCAACATCCCTAACATCAATACGATACCAACAAAATGTGTCTTTCTCATGTATATAAATAAATTGCAAAGATAATAAAAAAAACTGGATAATTAAAAATTGGTTTGTCGCAGGTCTGTTACACAGCCGTCGGTTTGATGCCCGTTCCCCGTTACTTCTTCGTTAATTAACGATGAAGGAACGGGGAAGTAGGATTGAAAGAGGGGGTAGAGAGTGGGAAAGCTTATAAGTCGGTTTTTTTTTGTATCTTTGCCTGTCCAAAGGTGCGGCAGGGAAACCTCGACGCAAGGTTTGAAGAATGGGCTATGGATATGAATATAAACAGTATACGATGAATACACTGACTTTGCTGCACTGCCGCCGTTTTTACGAGCCGCGGCTGCCTCACCTCGTTTTTATCGACGACCTGTATGCCGGAACGATGCAGGGCGACGAGATGCGGATGGAGGTGCCGACTGGCCGCTATAGGGTGCGGGTGCAGTTCGGAGGCCGTGTGCCGTTGGGCAAGAGCGGTCGGAGTTTGGACCTCTCGGTCAGTGGCACGAGCGACGGCGTGGAGGTGGGCCGGGATGTGACGGTGCTTTTCCACGACCGCGAGAGGTTGTGGAATGTGCTTTTCGATGTCGATCTCGTGGTGTGGGTGGTGTCGCTTTTCGTCCCGTTGCCGCAGGTGTTTAAAATCGTGTCGGATGTGTTTTTCGTGGTGTGGGCTGTGAGGCTGGTGCTGATCCGCAAGCGATACTACAGCCTGAAGGTGGTCAGTGCCGACGGTGAATGATGTTGTTAAACAATGATAGCAATGAAGATATGAAAGGACTTGTGATGAGGACCACGGGCAGCTGGTACAAGGTGCTGCCCGAAGGCGCGGCGGCTGCGACGACGGTGGACTGCCGTCTGCGAGGCAATTACCGCCTGCGCGGGAACAAACAGACCAATCCTGTGGCCGTGGGCGACTGGGTGGAGTATGCCATGCAGGAGGATGGCACGGGGTTGATTGCCGAGGTGTGCGACCGACGGAATTATATCGTGCGCCGGGCCACGAAGTTGAGTAAGCAGACGCATGTCATTGCCGCCAATGTGGACCGCCTGTGCATCGTGGCCACGCTGGCCTTTCCGCGCACGTCGACGGGCTTTATCGACCGCCTGCTGGTGACGGCCGAGGCCTATCATGTGCCGGCATGTATTGTTTTCAACAAGATTGACTTGCACGACGATGAGGTCTCCGCACTTTATGAGGGGGTGAAGGCCATGTATGAGGGGGCAGGATATGCGGTGTATGGGGTGAGCGCCTTGCGCGGCGAGGGGCTGGAGCCTGTGCGCAGCATGATGGTTGGGCAGACCACGCTGTTCTGCGGCCATTCGGGCGTGGGCAAGTCGGCGCTGCTCAATGCCTTGGTGCCGGGGTTGGAGCTGAGGGTGGGCGAGGTGAGCGACTGGAGCCTGAAGGGGAAACATACCACCACCTTTGCCGAGATGTATGGGGTGGGGGACGACCTTGGCGACGGGATGTCCGTGGCCAGGGAACGGGCGTCGTCAGGCCTGACGGGGACGGACGGCGGGCAGCCTACGTTCATCATTGACACGCCGGGCATCAAAGAGTTCGGGATGGTTGATTTCAAGCCCGAGGAGTTGTCGCATTTCTTCCCCGAGATGCGGGCGGTGCTGCCGCAGTGCCATTTTGCCAACTGCACCCATCGGCATGAGCCGCGTTGCGCGGTGAAGGAGGCAGTGGAGCGCGGCGAAATCAGCACCGAGCGCTATACCAACTATCTGGGCATCATCGACCAGATAGAGAGTGGCGAGTAGGAGAGGGGCTTAGAGGGCGCTGGCCACAGCCGCCTGGACGGTGGACATGGAGTTGGCCGGCTCGAACCGCCGCTTCACGTTGCCCTCGCGGTCCACCAGGAATTTGGTGAAGTTCCACTGTATGTCGCCCGGTTTCTTGCTTTTCAGCCACACGTAGAGGGGCGAGGCGTCGGGGCCGTTGACATTGATTTTGGCAAACTGGGGGAAGGTGATGTTGTAGCGGCTGGTGCAGTAGCCGTGGATGTCGTCGTAGGAGCCAGGGGCCTGGTTGCCAAACTGGTTGCAGGGGAAGTCGAGGACCACGAATCCGCTGTCTTTGTAGAGTTGGTAGATGCGCTCGAGGTCGGTGTACTGCGGGGTGTAGCCGCATTGAGTGGCGGTGTTGACCACAAGGAGCACTTGGCCGCGATACTGGGCAAGGGAGACGCTGTCGCCCTTTCCGTCGAGGACGGAGAATTGGTAGATGTTGTCGGCGGGCTCCTCAGGGATGACAGTGTCGTTGACGACGGTGTCGTTGATGGGCTGCTCCTCCACAGGCGCGTTCTCTTTGTTGCAGCCGAGGAGGGCGAAAGCGGTTGCCAAGAGGACAACGGAAATCAGGTTTAAAGCATGTGATTTCATTCTAATGTGTTGTTTAATTGCGATTTGTAATGATGTTTAATGTGTGTTTGCAAATTGCAAAGATACAAAAAAAATGAAGAATGGTGGAGGGTGGCAAAATAATAGTGAGGCAGTGATGATGAATCTACAAAGAAGAGATTTTTGGCGATGGGATAATATTATTGTTTTTTCTGCGTTATGATGTGCAGTGTTTGGCGTGGGGAGGTTGTTGGAGTCGGGGAAACACGGCACATTAAACTTTGTAACAGGAAACAATATAGGAATGAGACAATATCTTGACTTGCTGCAGCATGTGCTGGAGCACGGGGTGGCGAAGGAGGACCGCACGGGGACGGGCACCATCAGTGTGTTCGGCTACCAGATGCGGTTCCATCTGGACGACGGTTTCCCGCTGCTCACCACGAAGAAGCTGCATTTGCGGTCGATTATATATGAGTTGCTGTGGTTTTTGCGGGGCGACACGAATGTGAAGTATCTGCATGACCACGGCGTGAGCATCTGGGACGAGTGGGCTGGAGCCGACGGCGAGCTGGGACCCATCTATGGGCACCAGTGGCGCTCGTGGGGCACGGCCGACGGCGGACATGTGGACCAGATCAGCAGTTTGATAGAAGAGATCAAGCGCAACCCCGACTCGCGGCGGCTGCTGGTGTCGGCGTGGAATGTGGGCGAGCTGGAGCAGATGCACCTCCCGCCATGTCACATTCTGTTCCAGTTCTACGTGTCGGAAGGAAGGCTGAGCTGTCAGCTTTATCAGCGTTCGGCCGACATCTTCCTGGGCGTGCCGTTCAACATAGCGTCGTATGCGTTGTTCACCATGATGGTGGCTCAGGCTTGCGGCCTTAAATACGGCGATTTTGTGCATACGCTGGGCGACGCGCACATCTACAACAATCATGTGGAGCAGTGCCGTCTGCAGCTGACGCGTGAGCCCAGGCCATTGCCCCGCATGTGGCTGAATCCGGAGCGGAAGTGTATTTTCGACTTCGATTACGATGATTTCAAGCTGGAGGGGTATGACCCCCATCCGCATATTAAGGGAGAGGTGAGCGTGTGACGAAGATGGAGAGCCTTGATGCCCGAAGCGGCGATGAAGATATGGTGATATTACTAAAGAAAGAGTACGTGTTATTGTGAAAGTCAACGGAAATAATTATTGCATCATAATGGCAGGCGGTTTTGGAAGCCGCTTTTGGCCTATATGCCGGGACAACAGTCCGAAACAGTTTATCGACATACTGGGCAACGGGCGGTCGATGTTGCAGACCACGTTTGCGCGGTTTGAGAGGATATGCCCCCGCGAAAACATCATCATCGTGACCCACCGCAAGTATGAGCAGCGGGTGAGAGAGCAGATTGAGGGGCTGTTGCCCTACCAGGTGCTGTGCGAACCCACCCGGCGCAACACTGCACCGTGTGTGGCCTATGCCGCTGCGGTGATTCATGAGCAGAACCCCCATGCCAATGTGGTTGTAACACCTTCGGACCACGCCATTTTCGGTGAGGACCGTTATGTGCAGGATGTGGAGCAAGCCTTGGAGCTGACGTCACACTGCGATTGCATTGTGACGCTGGGTGTCCGTCCCACAACCCCCAATGCGCAGTATGGCTATATCCAGTTCGAGGAGGCCTCGTCGCCCGACGCACGCAATCTGCACCGTGTTGTCACCTTCACCGAGAAACCCCCAGTGGAGATGGCCCGCCAGTTCATTGCCACGGGCGAATTCTTCTGGAACTCGGGTGTCTATGTTTGGAGCCTTCCCACTTTGCGCCGGTCCTACGAGCGCTACCTGCCCAGTGTGGCGGGCAGTTTCTTCCAGTTGGGTGCCGACACCACCCCCTCTGAGTTGGAGCAGGTCTATGCCTTGAGCGAGTCTATCTCCGTCGACTTCGGCATCATGGAACATGCCGAGGACGTGTACGTGCTGGAAGCCTCGTTCGGGTGGTCTGACATCGAGTCGTGGGACTCCCTGTACAGCATCAGCCGCCGCAATGCCGCTGGCAACAGTGTGGTCATGGGCAGGGCTTTCCTCTACGATGTGAAAGACACGCTGGTCCATGTTCCGCAGAACCGCACCGTCGTGCTGCAAGGTCTGGAGGGCTATATCGTGGCCGCCGACGAGGACACCATCCTCATCTGCCCCCGCAGCGAGGAGGACCGCATGGCCAAGTTTGCCTCCGACGTGGAGCTGTTCAATCTCAAAGAACAGCAGGAAAAAGCCAAGGCTACAGAGCAAGAATAATACAAAAACATTATAAATAGACTTTTAGTTGATTATGAAACGAACAGAGATTAAACTTTTGTTTGCTGAAAGTGCGGAGCAGATGGTAGACTCCGATGTGGTAGTGAAAGGTTGGGTGCGCACCAAGCGCGGCAACAAGAACGTGGCATTCATAGCCCTGAACGATGGTTCGACAATCAATAACATACAGGTGGTGGTGGATCTGGCCAATTTCGACGAGAGCCTGCTGCGCCGCATCACCACGGGAGCCTGCATCTGTGTCGAAGGCCGTTTGGTCAAGTCGCAAGGCGCGGGCCAGAATGTTGAAATCCAAGCCCGGAACATCATCCTCTATGGCGAGGCCGACCCCGACAGCTACCCCCTGCAAAAGAAGGGCCACTCCATGGAGTTCCTGCGTGAGATAGGTCACCTGCGTCCCCGCACCAACACTTTCGGTGCCGTGTGCCGCATCCGTCACCATATGGCCTACGCCATCCACACCTTCTTCCACGAACGTGGATTCTTCTATTTCCACACTCCCCTCATCACTGCCAGCGACTGCGAAGGAGCCGGCGAGATGTTCCAGGTGACCACCCTTGATATGAAGAATCCCCCGCGCTTAGAGGACGGCAGCATCGACTACAGCCAAGATTTCTTTGGCAAACAAACCGCCCTCACCGTCAGCGGGCAGCTGGAAGGCGAGCTGGGTGCCACCGCTCTGGGCAAGATCTACACCTTCGGTCCCACCTTCCGTGCTGAGAACAGCAACACTCCGCGCCACTTGGCTGAGTTCTGGATGATTGAACCGGAGATGGCTTTCTATGAGCTCGACGACCTCACCGCCCTCGAGGAGGAATTCATCAAATACTGCATCACCTGGGCTCTGGAACACTGCAAAGACGACCTCCAGTTCCTCAATAATATGATCGACAAAGGTCTTATCGAACGTCTGCAGAGCGTGGTGAACACCGACTTCGTCCGCCTGCCCTACACCGAAGGCATCCGCATACTGGAAGAGGCCGTCAAAAACGGCCACAAGTTCGAATTCCCCGTCTACTGGGGTGTCGACCTTGCCAGCGAACATGAGCGCTTCCTTGTTGAGGAACACTTCAAGAAACCTGTCATCATGATTGACTACCCCAAGGAAATCAAGGCCTTCTACATGAAACAGAACGACGACGGCAAAACCGTACAGGGCACCGACGTCCTCTTCCCCCAGATTGGCGAAATTATCGGTGGCTCCGTCCGTGAGGAGAACTATGACAAGCTGATGAACTCCATTACCGAGCGCAACATCCCCATGAAAGACATGTGGTGGTATCTCGACACCCGCCGCTATGGCACCTGCCCGCATGCCGGTTTCGGTCTGGGCTTCGAGCGTCTGATGCTCTTTGTTACCGGTATGGCCAACATCCGCGACGTCATCCCCTTCCCCCGCACTCCCAAGACGGCCGAGTTTTAAAATAACACAATCATGAAGTACTCACGTAATACGTTAAACAAAGCAGGTCAAACCATTATTTCAGAGGAAGACGTCTTTAAAGTTGCGGAAGCCACCACTATGATAGACGATTGGCGGGCTTTACATCAACCTGTGCTTGAAAATATGTCTGCACAAGTTGAACAAATCCTGGCAACTAATAATATACCTGTTGCCTTCTCCTCCAAACGGTTGAAGCGTATGACCTCTATAGTGGATAAGTTAAAGCATAATCCAAAGATGGGACTTGGTGGAGTACAGGATATTGGTGGTGCGCGATTTGCCTTCGAGGACATTCCTACCCTTTTATCCGCCTATCAGTTATTGCAGAATACACCTCTTGACGACTTTTCTCAGGAACGCACATACAATTATGTGCAAACCCCCAAAGAGAGTGGTTACAGAAGCATACATTTCGTCTATAAATATCACTCTAAAGAGGTGGACAAAGATGGATTGCTCGTGGAACTGCAAATACGTACACGATTACAGCACGACTGGGCTACTGCCGTAGAAACAGCAGAACTTATTTCTCAATCGCCATTGAAAGCAAGTGTAGGAGACGAACAATGGCAGAACTACTTCAAGTTAGTCAGTGCCATATTCGCACGCCAAGAGAATCAAGCAGTCTCGGCAAACTATGCCAATTTCACTGAGGCAGACTTCTGCAAACAATATGACAAGGTTGAAAATGAGCACAAATTTACTGAACAATTAAGTTCTCTTGTTGGAGCTGTAAGGATTACTTCTGAAAAATCTTTTAGCAAAGGTTATGTCGTTGTGCATATCAATTATGAAAACCATATATCACAACTACGTCATTTCACGTCAGAAGAAGTAGGAGCAGCTAATGAGCTATATTCGAAAGTGGAAAGTAGCATAGATAGAAAAAAAGGTGCCGTTGTATTGGTTTCTGTATCCGATATGACAGAGCTACTTGAAGCATATCCTAGTTACTTCCTCAATGCTAAGGAATTCATTGATGCCTTACTACAATTCCACAATGGTTGTCGATTGTCAGGACACATTACATAATTGAAAAAAGTATTTCGGAACAGGTATGGCCAACATCCGCGACGTCATCCCCTTCCCCCGCACTCCCAAGACGGCCGAGTTCTGATAATCGGCCACAGGATAGAAATGCTATGGGCTGCGCATCCCGGTGTGCAGCCCTTTTTTTTATATAATATTTATCATTATTCCTCCTTTCCATGCCGTCTTTCCGTTGCCTTTAATTGATTTATTGCGTGAGTTCGGGATATGATAAATGTAGAAATGCACAGTCTCTCTCCAAAGCAAGGAGCAATGGTAAGGCTCGCCTACGGAAAGGCGTTTGACATATGGAGCCGGAAACGAGACTATGCTTAGAA
>Ga0247611_10002204_pt1 | contig 32356 bp, 20 predicted proteins | sample 177DNAGHGhighgp2_FD_192422 | JGI IMG/M metagenome (GOLD analysis project Ga0247611, IMG submission 192422) | Sheep rumen microbial communities from Palmerston North, Manawatu-Wanganui, New Zealand - 1770 DNA GHGhigh gp2 | ecosystem: Host-associated > Mammals > Digestive system > Stomach > Rumen... | reverse complement strand
CTTTGGATCTTTGGCAAAGATACAAAACAATCCGCAATAAACTGTAACAGAATGCATTATGTTGATAACTTTTCAAATCCTGTTCATAACGCGCTAATTCCCCCTAATTTTAGTGCGTTTGCCCTGTGAAAAAAGACACATTTGTTGAATAATAGGAAAAAGAAGAATGCTCCCAAAGGTTTTTCGTATTTTTGCAGCTTAATATTCTTGCAATGAAGAAATCACACAAAATACTGTCAGCCCTGCTTAGTGGCTTATTGTTGTCGGCTGCATGGCCTACCTGGGGAATCGCCCCTATCGCTTTCATCGGTTTTGTTCCCTTGCTATTGTTGGAAGACCGCTTTGCCAAAGGTGAAAAAGGCAAACTGTTCTGGCTCTCGTTTCTTACTTTCCTCATTTGGAATGTAGTTACTACCTGGTGGATTTGGAACGCCACTCCGGCAGCCACTGCCGCATGGGTACTGAATTCGTTATTTATGGCCATCGTATTCAATGTGTTTCACCTCACCAAGAAAAAGGGTTGCAACAACCCCTGGGGCAACTTTTTCCTCATCCCCTATTGGATGGCCTTCGAGCAGCTTACCTACCTTTGGGCTATCAAATGGCCATGGCTCAACTTGGGTAATGCTTTTTCTTCGCGTATCGAATGGATACAATGGTATGAATACACAGGTGTGGCAGGCGGAACGCTTTGGATCTTGGCCGTCAATATATTAATCACCAACATTATCCTGTTTTTCAAGTCGAAAGAGACAAAGAAACTCTTTGCCTGCATTGGAATCGAGGCCATTGTCCTCCTTTTGCCCATCATCATCAGCACCAGAATGTACAACCATTATGATGAGCAAGGCACCGAAACGGAAGTCATCGTAGTGCAACAGAACTGCGACCCATGGAACGAACAGTTCGACAGCCAATTCTACGACCAAGTCATACAGAACAACATTAATCTTTCTTTGCCATTAATCACGCCGAAGACGAAATTTGTGGTAAGCAGCGAGTCGGCCATACAGGAGGGCATTTGGCTGCATGAAATCGATAATGCGAAGGCGCTCCACACCCTTCACGATTATATTAAACGATTCCCGCAGATGGCCTTTGTGATTGGCGGTACCACATACGAGTTTGTGCCTCGAGGCATGGAAAACGACTTCCCAGCACGCGACATTGGCGACGGAGAACATTTTTACTATTGCCACAACTCGGCACTGCTCATCGACACCATTAATTTGCAATATCGCAACAAATCGCAGCTCACGCCAGGTGTGGAGGCCATCCCCGAATGGATGGGGTTCTTGAAGAACTACAGCATCACCATGGGCATAGCGCGCGGCACCCTAAAAACCGACCCTGAAGCAAGGGTTTTGACTTTCGGCGACCATAAAGTTGGCGTGCCCATCTGCTATGAGTCGGCTTTCGGCGAATATGTCTCTAACTTCTGCAAGAAAGGTGCCGACCTGCTTTTCGTCATCACCAACGACGGTTGGTGGGGTGACACACCCGGCTATAAGCAACACTTCGAGTTCTCCAAGTTAAGAGCCATCGAAAACCGACGCTGCATTGCACGATCGGCCAACACGGGACGTTCGGGATTTTTCAACCAACGCGGCGACGTGCTGCAACAAACCCAATACTGGGTGCCCGACGCCATCCGTGCAACCTTGAAAGCCAACACCAAGGTGACATTCTACGCGCAGCACGGCGACTATCTCAGCCGCATCGCCGTTTATCTGACCTTTGTCCTGCTTATCTATTGGATAGCCAAGTCGTTGTTTAGTATAGGTAAAACCAAAAAAGCCGACAAGACCACCCGCAAGAACAAGAAAAAGAAGAAATGAATCAGCCGTTGCTTTCCTTAGGTCCTTTCCAAGGCATCACAGATGCGCCATTCCGCAACGTGTTCAAGAAGCATTTTAGCGGCATTGACAAGTTCTATACTCCATTTTTCACAGGCATTCATAAAGAAAACCACGCAAAGAACCTGCAAGGTGAGGAAATCGACCCACGCTGCAACGACATTGAGACTTTGACGCCACAAATTCTCAGCACCGATGCGGAAGAGATTTTACGTTTCGCAAAGCAATGCCAACAATTAGGTTACAAAGAAATCAATCTCAACATGGGGTGTCCGTTTCCACGGGTAGCCAACAAAAAACGTGGATGCGGTCTTCTACCCTGCCCCGACAAGGTGGAGGCGTTGTTTGAAGCCATCTTCGAGCACATCGACATCCGATTCAGCGTGAAGTGTCGGCTAGGTTATTTCAGTCCCGAGGAGATTAATGCCCTCATTCCCATCTTCAATCGCTTTCCGCTGAGCGAATTAATCATCCACCCTCGCATCGGAAAGCAGCTATACAAAGGAGAGGCTGATGTGGAGTGCTTCAAGACATTAATACCTATGATTAATACGCCTTTGGTTTATAATGGGGATATCGTTTCGGTGGAAAGTTTTGAGCGTATTCACGAGGCAGTGCGTCCAGTCGACCAATTCATGTTGGGACGAGGTATATTGGCGAATCCTTTTTTGGCAGAGGAGATCCGTGGGAACACACGCAATATGTCCGAAAAAGCCGAACGTTTGCATGCTTATGTTATTGACCTTTATGAAGACAGACTGCATCATGCTGGAGGCAGCCCAAAGGTTTTGGGACGGATGAAGGAATTATGGTCCTATTTGATGAATGGTTTCGACAACTCACAAGACGTTTGGCGGAAAATCAAGAAAATCAACTCATTGAAAGAATACGAGGAGCAGGTGGAGCTCATATTCAAGCATCATGAAGTCATCATGTAACACAAAAAAAGCCGCTTGACAGCGGCTATTTTTTGTACTCCCGCAGGGGGTCGAACCCTGGACACCCTGATTAAGAGTCAGGTGCTCTACCAACTGAGCTACGGAAGCATCGTTTTGCGGGTGCAAAGGTACAACCTTTTTTTATTCCTGCAATACTTTTTATTCAAAAAATTACCTTATAATATATAAACAATTGTAAATCAATTATTTAATCAGTGAACCAGTTTTTAAACTCACTCACACGAGCCTTGCTGACGATGATTTTCTCAGGCACCTCGACGTTCAGATTAATGGCCAACTTGTTGCCAAACCAAACCGAAACGTCTTTGATAGAATCACGCGAAACGATAAACTGACGGTTGGCGCGGAAAAACACCCAAGGGTCAAGTTCGCTCATAATATCGTCCAAAGTATGGTTCATGTAGTAAACCTTGCCACTTGTCGTGACAATCTTCACCGTCTTGGCATCGATAAAGATGTACACGATACTGTTGACCAGCACCGGGACGAGCTTGTCACGCTCAGGAAGCAAGAAACAGCTTCTGTATCTTTTCTTCTCACCCAACTGCGACATAAGCTTATCGAGCTGGCCGACATTCACACGTTTCTCCGAAAGGCTGTAAAACTTGTTCAAAGCATGTTCGAGAGCTTCCTTGCTGATGGGTTTCAGCAGGTAGTCAATACTATTCACCTCGAAGGCCTTCAATGCATACTCATCATAAGCCGTGGTGAAAATGACCGGGCAAGTGATATTGACCTTTTCAAAAATGGCAAACGAAGAGCCGTCGGCCAAATGAATGTCCATAAACATCAGGTCAGGCATGGGATGGCTGGCAATCCAATCGACACTGTCTTCAATGGATTCAAGCACGCCAACGATTTCAACACCTGGGCTGACTTCCAGAAGAAGCTTCTTCAGCGTCTTCGCAGCCATTACTTCGTCTTCAATTATCAGAGCTTTCATAGTGATTGTACGTTTAGTTTAAGAGGCAAAGTTACGCTAAAAATCTTTCCGTCGTCAAAAATTTCAACATTTTCGTTCCATTTTATTCGATATCGCTCCGAAAGATTGGCCAATCCGATACCCGTTCCTTCTTCTTTTCCTATTTTTGGTTGAATTTTATTACTGATTATCAGATGACTATCATTATCTGTATAAAGATTAATCGTTAGAGGTTGTTTCGAGGAGACAACATTGTGCTTGATGGCGTTTTCAATCAGCCCTTGTATAGAAAGAGGTAGGACACTATAGTTATCGTATTTTTCATGATTGATGTGATGGTCAAAAAGGAGGTTGTCGCCATAACGCATTTTCATCATATGACAATAGGAACGCACACAGTCCAACTCTTGGGCTAAAGTGACCACTTCCTCGTTTTTCAAGGTGTAACGAAGCACCGTTGACAATTGGTGGACAAAATCACCGGCCTTGTCGACATCGACGTCAATCAACGCTTTCAGAGTATTCAGCGAATTGAAAAGGAAATGTGGATCCATCTGGGTTTTCAGAGTCTCATAGCGCGAGTTGAGGTTCTCGGCATGAAGTATCTCGTTCTCGACTGCTATTCGCTTCTCCTGATAAAGTGACCGCTGCAAATAACTGAATATAAAAGCGATGGACACCAAGGTAAAATCGCCCAACATGCCTCTGCTGATGTATCCAATCAACGAACGGGGAACGGGGCCATAAGGCCAAATATACAGCTGAACAAGCGTACAAATCGAACTCAAGACACCAGAAATCAACAACGAACCTATGATGTTTATTATCAATTCGTCACGATGCCGCCTAAAGCTCTTTCCCATGATTTTTCTATTATAAATAAAAACACAAAAAATCATCAGGAATGTAAACGGCACATTAAAAAGCAATACAAGAGAGAACCTTGGCTTTTCGAACTTATACCCTGGCTGAAATCTATCTGACTGAAATAAAACAGGACATTTTTTTTGAAATGTCCCAAATACATATTCGTTGGGACCTACTATATGATCTTTCTCTCGCTCAAACTCCTCTTGCTCGTCTGCATTAGCAAAAGACGGCCTGCCAAAATAATGGCTCAACGCAAACAAGGAATAATATCCAATCGTTATGGCGAGTGTCATCATAACAATTCGCTTCAACGAGAGGTAATTGTCAACTTCGGTAAATTTAATGTTTTTCATGGTAACATTTACTTTATTCATACCTCAAAGCATTACTCGGATCGGTGCGCGAGGCCTTTAAGCTGGAAAAACAATTCATTAACTTCATTAACCAAGCAAAGATAATTACTATACAAATCTACAAATGAGTTTTGAAATATGAAGCGGGAAAAATAAGTCTTGAATTCATCATCAGACTTATTCAGATAATACCACCTATTTTTTCTTCGAAAATAATTGCATTTTTTGATTATTTTGTACATTTGCAGTGTTCCAATGGGACGATTCCCGTGGAATCAGGCAAGCAAGTTAAACACAAATCAACTTATAACTAACTAAAATTTAAAAAGTTATGAAAACAAGTAACAAGTTTTTTGCTGAATTGTTCGGCACATTCGTCTTGGTCTTTGGCGGTTGCGGAACCGCTCTTTTCGGACATGTTGGATTCCTTGGCGTAGCCATCGCTTTCGGTCTCACCGTGGTGGCCATGGCCTACGGCATCGGTCACATCTCGGGTGCTCACCTGAACCCAGCCGTGAGCTTTGGTGTCTTCGTCAATGGCCGCATGAGCCTTAAAGAAATGCTCTGCTACTGGGCTGCCCAATTCATCGGCGGTATCATCGCTGGTGCTTTGCTCCTCGTGATTTGGAATGCCATCGGCGGTGGCGCTACTGGCGTCTTCGCTTCCAACGGCTTTGGTGAAGCTTTCCAGAAGGCTTGCGGTGGTCCCGAAACGGGCTATCAAGCCATCTCAACTGGCGGTGCCTTCCTCGTTGAAGCCCTGCTGACCTTCGTGTTCCTGATGGTCATCCTCGGTGTCACCGACAGCTGCCATGCCAACGGCAAGTTCGGTGGTCTGGCCATCGGCCTCACCCTGGTACTCATCCACCTCATCAGCATCCCGCTGACCAACACTTCTGTCAACCCCGCCCGTTCACTCGGCGTTGCCTTGTTCTCAAAGTGCGACGGTTGGAGCGCCATGGGTCAAGTGTGGCTTTTCATCGTGGCTCCACTCGTTGGTGCCTGCCTCGCCGGCCTTTGCTACAAGTGCCTTTGCTGCTGCAAAAAAGAGAAATAATCACTATCATTAATTAAAGGATTTCAGGCCGTTTCATTCGCTGGTGATACCGGCACAATGAGACGGCCTTTCTTTTACATCAAAACACATTACCATGAAAAAGTTATCTCTACTATTCCTAGCTTTATTTCCACTGTCGTTGGTTATTAATGCCCAACAACCAGCAACTCGGGCTTTCATCGACGAAGAGGGCGTAATCCGTACCGAAACCATACAGGCACAGCTGCCTCCAGCGGCCCGCGATGGTCTGACGCCCATGCCCGGCTTTCCTTTAACCTTTGCCTCCAACACCACTTACAAGCCCATGCGAGGCTTGACTTTGGCCGATCTCAACAACGACGGCGCCGATGAAATCATCCTCTGCCACAACGAGGAAATCAACGTCATCGACGGACAAGGCAATGTGCTTTGGACACAGGCCTTAGTCGGAGGCATGGCACAATATCCTGCTGCCGTGGGCGACATCAACAAAGACGGCATCCTCGAAATTGTGGTCCTCACGGCCTACGGCAATGCACGCGGCGGCTTCAACGTCTTCGATGCCAACGGAAACGTCCTGTTTTCGACAGTCACCAACAACAATCCGCTCATCTGCGCGCCCGTTTTGGCTGACCTCAACAACGACAGTGAGTTGGAAATCATCTTCTGCGGTCGTGGCAAAGCCTCGGCCAACATCTCAGCTGGAGTTCATGTGTGGAACCTGCAAGGCGAGGAGATGGAAGGCTTCCCCTTCGAGCTACCCTCAACACCTGCTTTCACGCCTACCGTAGCCGACATCGACAACGACGGCTCTCTTGAGATTTTCGCCTCCACGACCTCTGCTTTGTATTGCATCAGCCACATGGGCGAACAGCTCTATACGGTGGAAAGCAATGAAGCCTACAAATATTCCTACCAATCACCGCTCGTGGTCGACTTCGAAGGTGAAGGCAACTGGAGCCTCGTTGGAGCCTGCCACGGCGATAACCCGAACCATTACGTACGCGATGCCCGCACGGGCGAATACCGTACAGGATGGCCTAAGCCTGTCTCCTATTGGACCTACTCCGCCCCCACGGTGGCCAAAAACGGTGACCAATACGCCATCTTCATGGGCGTGTCGGGTGAAGGTAACGTATTCTACCAATACGACATCGATGGCAACGTGGCTCCTGGATTCCCGCTCAACCTGACCTCAGGTGTTGAAGGCTTTGTCTCTGTGGCCGACATCGATGGCGACGGAGAAAACGAGATCATCACTGACTTCAACCTGATGGACGGAAACGAAGGCTATATCCGTGCTTGGGAGATGGACGGCACGGAAATCACCGAAGGCTTCCCACTCCGCCCGCAAGGTCTCTCCTATATGAACGGAGCCAACTTCGGCGATATCGATGGCGACGGCATGCTGGAAATCGTCACCTTGACCTATGTCCAGAACTTTTCTCCTGATGACCCTGTTTATGTCACTGCCTACGCCTTGAACCAACCTGTCGAGAACCTGGTCTACGGCACCTACAAAGGTAGCAACGACCGCATAGGGTGGATTCATGAAGAAACCGTTCTGGTTCAATGTTATCCTATTGAAAACCTAACATGGGAAACAGGCGGTGATTATTTCTATATTGGATTGTTTTGGGACCTTCCTTCGGAAACCTCTACGGGCGACTTGATAGCGCTCCAGGTTTATCGAGACAATGAGCTGGTAGCTACGCTTCCCGCTGACTATACGTATTTTGACGACGATGACTTCGGAGATGCTTACGAGACCCACCTTTATTATATCAACGCCGTGTATAGCGACGAATGTGAGGCGATGAGTGAAACCATTGAAGCAATGTGGATTCCCGATGGAGTCGACGAGCATTGGGGACAAAGTTGTATCTACCCAAATCCCGCAAAAGACATACTCCGTGTTGAAGGCAAGGGCATCCTGAAAGTTGAGGTGTTCAACATCATGGGCCAAAGTGTGCTGCGCATCGGTGAAAACTATGAGGCTATTGACATCAGCCGCCTGCAAAACGGCATCTATTTCGTGCGTCTCAAAACCAATGACGGAGAAAAGACCGTGAAACTGGTCGTTGAAAAGTAAGATGGCTGGTATATACATCCATATTCCTTTCTGCAACTCGAAATGCGCCTATTGCGGGTTCTATTCGCTGCCTTCCTTGAAGCTGAAAGACAGGTTTTTGGAGGCATTGAAGGTTGAGATTGTAGCGCGGAAAGATTATTTGCAAGGCGATGCCGTCAATACGATTTATTTCGGTGGCGGCACGCCTTCGCTGCTTTCCCTAAAGGAAATCGGTGAGTTGCTTCACCTTATTAATGCACATTATCCTGTCGCGTCTAATGCCGAAATCACCCTCGAAGCCAACCCCGACACGCTATCCTTGGCATACCTTGAAGGTCTGCGCCAACTCGGGGTCAACCGCCTCAGCATCGGCATCCAGAGCTTTTTCGACAACGACTTGAAGTATCTGAGCCGTCGCCACGACTCGCATCATGCCCAGCAGTGCCTCGACTGGGCCAAACAAGCTGGCTTCGAGAACATCAGCATCGACCTCATCTATGGCCTCCCCTCCTCCAACGCCGAGCAATGGAACAAGAATTTGGACATTTTCCTTGCCTATAGTCTCCCCCACCTCTCAGCCTACGCGCTCACCCTGGAACCCAACACCATCCTGACCAAACAGATTGAACTAGGAAAAGTACAACCTGTCAACGAGGAGGATGCCCTCCGCGACTATGAAATCCTCAGCCAACGTGCCGCCGAAAATGGTTATCTGCATTACGAGATTTCCAACTTCTGCCATCTTGGCATGCATTCGAAGCATAACGCCAGCTATTGGTTCGGGACGCCTTACATAGGCTTCGGGCCTTCGGCGCATTCTTTTGACGGAAACTCTCGGCAATGGAATGTGTCGAGTGTAGAAAAATATTGTGTAAGTGTCCCTGAGCCTGTCGAAGGGTCCGCCATAGAAATAGAAAAAGAAATCCTTTCCCCTGAACAACACTACGACGAGTACGTCATGCTGCGCCTGCGCACCCATTGGGGCATCGACCTAAAGTGGCTCAAACGCGAAATGGGTGAACGCTTCTCCGCCTATTGCGAACAACACGCCCAACCTTTGATAGCCGAAGGCCGGCTTTCAAAGACACGCGAATTCCTCTACCTCACCGACGAGCAGATGCTCTTCGCTGATGGTGTGGCTGAAACATTGTTTTGGGAATAATCACCAATTCATCCCAACCAAGACGGACTTCACTTCGTCCTTGGTGAAACCAATCTTGAAGACATGTGAAGGCTCCAAGTGGTAGATTTCGTGTTCGGCGAGGAAACGACGTTCACCGCCGCCAGTGATGTTGAGCATAATCACGTCGTCGGGCTTCACCATGTCGCGCTCTATAGCCTGCTGCAAAGAAGCCGTGGCCACAGCGGCGGCATGGTAGATGTCGATACCTTCGGTTTGCTCAAATAAAGCCTTTGCAGCATCGGCCTCGGTATTGCTGACGGCGAGGATATCACCATTGGTGTCTTTCAATGCATCGTATAATCCTCCGGCAAGGCTGTATGGCGGTTTGCGGTTGGAAAGTACTGGAGCGCAGATTTCAGCGGCATCTTTGCGGGCCTGGTCGGCATCGTAGGGCAACAGGGCGCGTGAGTTGGCACGCCATGCGTCGTACATGGGGACAAAAGGCTTGTTTTGCGAGACGATCAGACGGGCTTTGTTCGAGCCAAAGCGACCATCGCAGATGAAGCGCAGGTTGGCTTCCCAAGCGGCGATGGCACCCGTGCCGCTACCCACAGCCTGGAAATAGAAATCGGGCGTACGACCGATGAAGGTCGTTGCCGACATCATCGTGGTACTCATGCCATCGCGGCGGGCGATGTTCTTGGCGCCACCCTCGGCGAGATAGCCTTCCATCTCACAGACCACATTCGAGAGGTTGATGGCATCGAAATAGTCGCTACCCGACTCGGTGGTGATGAGTTTCACGCAAGGATTCAGCGGTTTGTCGAACCACAAGGCCTTGATGTTGTCCTGAGGTACACAAAGCAACAGCTTGATATTGTTGTCGGAGCACACCTTAGCGAAAGCGCGGGCTGTGTTGCCTGCCGAAGCCACCACCAGTACCTGGTCTTTTAAGTCGTCACCCAAACGAGCACACACCGAATAAGCTTCCATTTCCTTGAAGGAGCAAGTGGTCATGTGGACGTTACGCTCGGGCCACCAGCCATTGAAAGTGATATAGAGGTTGCGCAGCCCCAGTTTTGCTGCTAGGCTTTCGCTCTTATAAGTGATAGGCTCGGTAGGCTTTTTCAGCATGGTCTTGATGGGCAACCAGTCGGCATAGCGGTACAAGCCCAAGCAGGCGCCTTCCTTCACTTCAAGTTGTTTCTTCTCATAGATGGGACGCACCATGCTCGGTGTGGGACATTCCTTGTCGTCCAGAGTCCAACCTTCGTCCTCAAAGACCCGTCCAGTTGCTACAGTCTGCAGCTGATATTTTGTTTCGGTGAAAATCATTTTCTATTTGTATTATCCTATTATGGCGCAAAAATACAAAAAGTAAATAAGCAGATAGTAAATATCTTTACTATTTTTCGGGGTTAATCCTGAAATGCCCAGTATTAAGAATATCGGAGTTAAAATCTAAGTGTTTTTCCTTCTGTGGCATTCGAAATATAGATATAACCATGACCTGGCAGTAAAGTGCTCAGGGTTCCCGACCATGCACCATTGTGGTAAACCGCATAGCCTTCGCCTTGCGAATTAATCCTGTCGCCTTCTGTTGGGAAAAAACCATCAAAAGCCTCTGTTATCGTAGCAGCGTGTAGTCCAGTGTAGCCAAACCAATTGTTGCCTGGAACAATGTTGACACAAACCGGAATATAATTCCCGCTCAGCGAGAAATTGCAGCTCGCATTAGTTTGTATTTTGTACATCTTGCCAGGAACGAAGTCTACAAGCGTACCGTTCCAACAACCGTTCTCATAACGGGCAAAACCCAAGCCTTGCGAGTTGATGAAGATACCATGGCTGCCAAGAGCTGCTTCAAATTCTTCTACACTAATGTTGGCGATAGGAGACCACCAGTTCCAACCAGAATAAAGATTGATGTTCTGCATAACATAGTTGGCGCTTCCCGAGATAACGAAATGATGCGGATCCAAAGCACCAAAGCTCGGCTGTGTATAACGGTGTCCCGACTGGTCGGCACCGAAGACGTAATAATCTACGGATGAGCCGGGGTAGTAGCCTTTGATATAGCCAACATACTCGTACGGATTGCCTGTAGCCCTCATCTTGGCGGTCCGGTAGGCACCACCGTCGACGCTGTAATACACCAAAAGCGAGTCCTGTTTCAGGTTAGCACCGCTATATGCGATGAACTTTGAAGTGATGGCGATGGAGTCCTGCATGGGCACCTCACCGTGAATCACGTTGCGATGGTCGACAAAGAGCATGTTAAAGTCCATCACGCCACGTGCGCGACAGTGCAAGGCATCTGTGTTTTTCCAAGGATAGTCGCTATTGCTGGCCACCCCGATGACCTCATAGCCTGGCATGGCTTCCCTATACACCGCCAAAGCATTATTGTTATAGGTGGTGTTGGTCCCCAAAGGGACAAAAACCGTCTTGTTGACAATTAGGCTGTTGGTATAGGGTGCCAAGACATATCCACCAGGTTCGTCGACACGGTACACCTTGTAAGGATAACCCCAACAGCAATTGGTGTTGGCAAAGAAATTAGCCACTGACTCGTATTCGTCATATTGGCTGTTGGATTGTGGAAGCCGGGCAATAAGGATCTTGTCGGGTGCGAGAAACTTACCCCAACAATCCACGTGGGCAATGTAGTAACCTTGTGGGTCAATAGTGATATGATAAGGTTCTACACCGAGATAATTGTTCATTTTGTTGCGGACGTTGGTAGCATTATTTCCGTTTTCGGTCAAGACAAGCTCGTCGGAGACGCCTATGCCACGTCCATCTTCCATCATGTTACCACCTGTATGGGTCAGGTTCATGCCATAGACAGGCAAACCCAATAGCTGGCCCATGTTGACCGGCACCATATTATCATACTGGCGGGGACGATTATACACATTATCCACAATGGCTGGCTGGAGGTCGTTGAAGATATACCATGGGCCATAGTCGCGTACCCAATAGGAGTCCGTCGTCATATTAAAGTAAAAGATGTTGCTCATCTTGCAGCCTGCCCGTTTGAAATAGTAATTCGCCGTACTTTGCAGACTCTGTTTCACAATCACATACACCTTGGTGCGTTGCGACAGTTGCTTCACGAAGCTCAAGGGAATACCCAGTGGGTAGCGGATGGTGACTGCCTGCATGGGCTCGAACTCAGCTGGGAAACGAACATAATCACCCGCCGGTGGGTTCGTCTCATTGAAAAGCACACTGTGTTCCCCAGAGAGCATCTCCTCTTCAGAGAGGTAGTGCAGGTCACTCCAATCTAGTCTTATTGTATCTTGCGCCACAGCCCACCCATTGACCCAAGTCAACAGGCAAGTTATGGCAAGAATTCTACAATACTTCATTTTTCATATACTTTTATTTCGCGACAGGGAAAGACAAGGTTTGTGGCACTATGGCGTTCGACATGTAGACATAGCCATGCCCAGGTTGGAGCGATTCGAGGGTGCCATTCCATAAGCCATTCTCGAAGATGGCATAGCCATCGTTCTGAGAGTTAATCTTGTCGCCTTCTGTCGGCGTGATATTGATATCTTCGATAGCCAAAGGCTGTGTCCCCTGATAACCGAACCAGTTGTAACCAGGGTAAAAAGTATAGCTGACAGGCACATAGCTTCCACTCTGTGAAATAATGCAGGCCTCACCTGTCTGTATTTTGTACATCTGTCCCGGGACAATTGCGGTAAGCGTACCGCCCCAAGCGCCATTCTCATAACGAAGATAACCTGCATCCTGCGAATTGACAACGATGCCATTAGTGCCTAGAGCTGTCTCCAAGTCATCCACCGTCATCTCGACAAGAGGCGCCCACCAATTCCAACCTTGAACAAGCTCCAAAGTCCGGTCAATAAGAGGCAAAAGTTGGATGTCGTTCAGTTCAATCCTTTGACCATCGGCTACTGTCACTTCCACAGTTTGCGTAAGATAACCTTCCTTGCTAAACACAAAGGTATAGGTGCCTCCCTTTATGGGTCGGTGAAAGTCGCCCACTTCATGACTACTCACAATTGAATACTCGTCATCGTGGCCTTGAACAGTGATAGTCACACCTTCTAAGGGTTGGCCGGTTGCAGCATCATACACAAAACCGTGCACACCATTAAGACACTCCTCCATATAAGTCAGCATGGAATTATGGTTATAATCCCAAAAGTTAGGCAGCTGCGAACCTTGAGGCTTCTTGGTGGTGGAACATTCTATGGTGACTTCGCGGCATTGGCGATAGCCATTCATGTAATCTTGGCGACCACCTCCAATCATATACCATTGGGCACCATTGGTGATACCGTTGTCCAAGTCATTCATATAATTCGAATTGACCGACTGGGCAAGGTCGGCATATTCTCTTGAAACGTACTGCCACCAATCATCATCCGCATGAAGTGTGTGTGTGTTGTCCCAAGGATAGTTCACCACCTCGGAACCACCATGATAGTTGGCTGCCATCACGAAAGGATAGTCCATAGCAAGCTGCATTAACCACTGCGTCTCAGACTGGTACGGTTTTCCATCAGGATGAGCGCTTCCATGAGGGTCAGGATAGTTACGGTTCATATCCACCCCATTGGCATTGTAACGCCGTGCACCTGTAACACTGTTGTTACCCCGATAATATGTGCCATCTGGGTTGGTATTGGGGAAAATGAAGATGTCGAGGTTGTCTATCAAGTTGACGATGCGGGGATCCGTGCTGGTGCACAACTCGTCAATAAGGCGGAGCATCAAGATCCAGCCCGTGGTCTCATCACCGTGGATGGTGGAGCTGTAAAGAAACTTTGGCTTGCCTTCGGGACTGCCGTTGTTGAGGCGGACACCCATGATCTTGCGACCTGAAGAAAGCGTGCCCAATTCCATTAATGTACAGGTCCTTCCGCTGACGGCTGATGTGGGAAATTCTTCCATCATAGTCTCGTATTGGCTATACGTCGGATAGCTATCCCACTCATAAGTGGCACGGTTGCCGTCCCACATCTTGGCTTCTGTGAGCAGCGACGGAGGCGTCTGCAAGTTGGGCTGATAACCTAATTGTAATAGTTGGTCGTATTCCTCCTGATTGGCATAGCAGACCACAGTTTGACCGTTGGTTCCATCCACAGAGCATAGTCTGCTGAGAGATTGTATTTCCGTCGGTTCATTGACAGCAAGGGTGAAATAGTACTCTCCGCGTTCGCGCATAAGTTGCCCGAGTTCCCTTTGATTTTGGGCGATTAGGGAACGGCTGATCACCGCGAAACAAATGAGACCTATAAAACGAAAGAACTTCATCTTATTGATAATTAGCGCGCAAAGTTACAAAAAAAAAAATAATTCAATCCATATTTTTGAATCTGTTTTTTTAATCATGGCGAATCAAGGGAAGGACAAAATCTTGTTTTCAGAGGCGTTCGATATATATACATATCCATGCCCAGGTCTAAGTTCATTAAGGGTATTGCTCCATGTGCCATTCTCGTAGATGGCATAACCTTCGTCCTGCGAAATAATCTTGTCACCTTCAGCGGGTGTAATCATAAGGTTTTCAATTGCCAAAGTCTGTTGGCCTGCGTAGCCAAACCAGTTGTAACCCGACTTTATCGTGACGATAACGCTTGAGACGTAGTTTCCATTCAGCACAAGGCTACAAGGCAGACTGGTCTGTATCTTGTACATCTCTCCGAGGACGATGGCATAAAGCGTGCCGTTCCAACTACCGTTCTCATAACGAAGATAACCCGAACTTTGCGAATTAATAAGGATACCATTCGTGCCAAGAGAAGACTTAAATTCATCCACTGTCATATCGATGGTAGGGGCCCACCAGTTCCAGCCTTGGGCCAAATCAGCGACCTGCTCAGCCGGATAGTCATTAATCTCGGTGCGGCGAAACAAGTACACCTCCTGCATGTCGTTGGCATAACAAGAAAAAATGTTGTTCTGGCTGTTGTACTTCATCCGATTATGTGTATTGGAGCCTTGTGCCGTAAGGGTCGCCGTGCCATTCATGCCAATAGTGATGCACCATTGCCCGTTGGCATTGTTGACAGCTTGGGTCTTCAATTGATTGTTATTGCTGCTTGCAGCGTAGAGATAGCCTCCGTTGTTGCCCCATCCGGCATCAAAGAAGGTCCAGTGGTTCCCAGCCGCACCCAAAATGAGCTCGCAAACATCGTTGTCGATGATAGGGATAACCCCGCCATTAATAGTGACGTCAACGGCACTGCGGTTATTGGCGTTTTGTGTCGTACCCAAAGCTTTCCCGCTGTCCACATTGACAATCAGATAGGTGCGACCCGCTACAAGATGTTCGACGGAAGTGACGAGCTGATACTCCTGTACAAAACTTTGGGGTGAGTAGCTGAACACTGCGCCCACCGTGACATCGCTCGCGGGCATCTCAAAAAGGTTATCGGTAACAGTGATGGGAAAACCTTGGGCATCCGTCACCGACCAATGGTCCAAGGCATAGCAAGGGTCCGGCGTGGCAGTCAGGATAATCTCATCTTCCTCAAAAGCCTGTTCGGCGCTGACGCTGATGCTGCCATGGTTCACTTCAGTTAAGGTGATGTAAAACAACTGGTCCCATTGGGCATACAAGTCCAAATTGTCAAGTAGGTTGACCGTGGCACCATCGGCGTAGTAGTCACCTGTGCCATCGGCTTCGGTATTCCAGCCTTCGAAGACGAAACCTTCACGTGTGAAGGCGTTGTCGAACAAAGGTGTGGGCTCAAATTCATTCACGATCTGGTCGTCCATCGTGCCTATGCCACCGTTGGGGTGGAAGTGAATGGAATGGGTGGGGGTGGTGGCGCTTTTCTTGTAGAGTTGTATGGGTTGCTGGCTGCTGTATGTGCTCGCCTTGAAGTAACGGAAACGGTTTTGGCCCGAAGTGTTGTTAAACCGCATCACAGAAGTGTTCGAGGTCATTATCACGCTATTGGATTCGAAGGAGAACGTGTTCAAGGCAGGGCTGGTGCCAAAATTCAATTTGTTTTCACCCGACTTGCCGAAGAGGTATTTTCCATCATTCTCGCCTCCGTTGACTTTGACGGAATAGCCGCCCGTCATTAGGGCAACCGTTACAGTGATCAAGCCATCATTTGCGATGCTGTTGTTTGTGATTGTTTTTGAGACATAACAATTTTCCACATCCACGCCAGTCCAAACATAACCCGTTGTGCTACTTTGTTCATATACTAGGATATACTCCCCACTCCAATCCGTCGGGGCTTCAGTCACTTTCACGAAATCGCCATTGGCATTGCCTTGCACAAAAGTGGCCATCACGGTGACATTGAAAGCGGGCATGGTAAAGCTATTGCCGCTGACACTGACCGTAGTGTTCATGTCGCCTGTCTTGAAGACGTACCAAGCATAGAGGCTGTAACCTGATGCAGGTGTTGCAATCAAGGTGATGTTGGTTCCCGAGAGGGCAGTCGTCGGGCTGGCGCTGATGCTGCCATAGCTGACGTTGCCCAATGTAATATTATAATAGGTGCTGTTCTGTACGAAAGTCGCGCTCACCGTGACGTCGTATCCGGGCATGGTGAAGGTTCCGTTGCTGCTCACCGTGACGATGGTGCTTGGGCTACCAGTCTTATACACGTTGTAGGAGTCCACCATATATCCTAATGTTGGCGTGGCGGTGATGAACACAGTGCTCCCTTCCATGGCGTTCTCGGGGGCCGACACGCTACCATGCGGCAAACCTGTGGCACAAGTGATGTTGTAGCTGGTGCCACCGCTCCAGTTCTCGTCCCAGATCATGCGGGCATATTCGGGATGGTCGATGAAGGGGTTACGGTTGTTCTGGTAGCCATAGACGGTATTGTTGCGGTCGATTTCCTTCTGGCTGACTGGGTCAGCATCACTCCAACGGAGCAGCATGTCCATCGCCCAGGGCAGTATGGTCGACTTGTTGGTCATGCCGCTCGAGCCCCAGTTGTCGTCTTCAGTGCTGTAGCGCACGCTCATATAGAAGTAGCTGCGGGCGATGTCACCTTTGTATTCATCGATGGGCTCAAACACCTTGCCTGAATAGCCAGCGGTAACGCAAGGCCCGAGTTTCGAGCCGTTGCCTGAGGTATAGGTAGGGTTGTTGACCTCGCCGTAGGGGTAGTTGGCACGTTGTCCATTGACGTAACCATCGGTGGGATACACATGGAAGAGGTCGCTACGAGGGGTGCTGTGTTGGTTGAACCAGCTTTGGGGCCAGGTATGCTCGCGGTTCCAACAGTCACCTTCGCTGTTGTAGCTGCCGCAAACGCCACTGAGGCTGAATTCATAGTTGGAATAGATGTCCCATATCCTTCCGTTGAGTTTGCAGTCGGTGTAAGCGAAAGCGTCCAATACACCGCTGTAGCTCACCACGTGGTGGCCTTTGATAATGTCGTGCAAGGCGGTTTTCAGCGCTTCACCGGTCTTTCCTGTGGCTGTGTTATAGTAGCCGTTGGGGATTTGCGCGTCCATCCTTCCCACTATCATAACGAGGAAGAGAAACAAGACGCGACGAGTAAAGGAATGTGATCTCATGAAAATCGAATCATCGGGTTAGGGCTGCAAATATAGGGAATTTTGTAGGGTTTTGTTGTTTTGTCCTTGTATTTTGATATAATTAAGGTGTGGAAGAAATATAAAAACAATCAAAAAAAGAGACATCCCATAACGGGATGCCTCTCATTAAACAAACTCCGAATGACGGTTGCTCAAAGGCACCTATCATTCCTCGCGCCTCTTAGCGAAAACGTAGGCTGCGCCAAGACCGACAAGCACGGCTATGCCACTGCCCACAGGAGCAGGCTGGTCGGTTGTTTGCTCGTGAATCGGAAGAGCTGGGGTAAACAATGAGCCGTTTGTGGTCATTTCTGTGTTACTCTCAGGAGACACTTGACCGTGACCAAACAAACCTCCGCCATTGTTGGCAAATGATGCCATGCCCAATCCGAGGACGATGGCGAGTGTTAATGCTAATTTCTTCATTTTTTTATTTTGGGGTTTTTATTTGTTTGTTGTTGTTTATTCTTCATTCTTCAGTTTGGTTACTTCTGGCCTCTGGTTTCTGGCTGCTCCACGAAAAGCTTGTGAGCTTATATCCATCATGGAGCGGCCAGATACCAACAGCCTTTATTTCACGATCACCTTCTGGACCTTCTCATTGTCGCCGTTAATGAGGCGGAGCATATAGACACCAGGAGTGGTGTCAACACTGACGCTAGCAGTGCCGTTGATGGTCTCGCTCTGCACGATGCGGCCAGTCATATCGACGACTTGCAGGGTGGCGTTGCCTTCGTTGGCAATGATGAAGGAGCCGTTGTTGAAGAAGGCAAATGCATCAGAACTGGTCTCGTCAATGTTGTCGAATTGGGCATACACCAACTTGAAGCGGTTGGCGTAGTCGCTCTTCTTGGCCTCGAAGCTGTAGCTCGAAACGGCGAGCAGGTCGATGTCGTTGCCAGTCAGGTTATCAATGAGGTGGAGGTAATCCATCTCCATATCATCAGCGTTCACGGTGAAGGTGTAGGTACCGTTAGCGGCAGCCTTGAAGTAGAGGGGCATTTCGCCAATGCTTTCGGTGTAGACCACAGCATATTCTTCATTGTCCATCGTGAAGTAGATCTTGGTGTTTTCGGGGTTAAGCATGAACTTTTCAAGGTTACTGCCTTCGCCGAAGCGGATGCGGGCAAAGTCGCTGTTGCCGTTGCTGTCGCTCACGCTGAGGCTGAGCTTGTCGTCATCACCCGGAATCGACGCGCCGGCGTCCGTGAACGTAACGGTTTCGTTCTCGCCATTGGCTTTCACAAAGATGCCTTCCAACGGGTTCACTTTAGGGAGTAGTCCTCCGGCAAGCGTCAGCTCGGTGCCTTCTTCATTCATGACATAGAAATTTTCCTTGTCGATAGTGGCAGCATAGCCGAAGGGGTTACCCACGAGGTTCCAACCGGCGAGATTGCTGTTGGGATCGTAAACCAAGTCAAAGGTGACTTCAACTTCAGCACTTGGCGTGCCTTCGATCTTCAACGTGGTATCCGCAACGTTGGCATAGAGGTAACCCTGGCCGACGGCGAGGTCGAATGCATTGGTCTTGTAGTTCTGCCATTCAGCACCCACAGCGCTTTGGTCGAAAGCGTAAAGGTCGTAACCGTTTCCATTGAGCATATTCGTTGTTGCAGGATCCAAGTTGTCGACGGGTGAGGCGATCAGGAACCAGTTGCCGTCACCTTCACCATAGCCAGTGACATCCTTATAGAAGGCATAGGTGGGTTCTTCTTCGTCCTTCACGTAGAGGTAAATGGGCTGTTGGCCACCGTTGTAGCAAGAGAAGAGGTTGCTGCCACTGTTATAGCGCATCAGGTTACGCGTATTGTCGCCTTGGGCGGTAATCACGGCATTGTTTTCCTCGCCAAAAATGATGGCCCATTGGCTGTTGGCATCGATGTTGAATTGTCTTGTTCTCAGATAGTTGGAACCACTACTGGCAGCGTAGAGGTAACCTGTGGAAAGTTCGTTGGCATCATAAATGATGTAGTTGCCATTAGCATCGGGGCCGTTGATGACGAATTCGTAGACGTCGGCGCTGCTCACCTGGGCCACACCTTCGACCGTGGTGATGTCAACGGCGGCGCGGTTGTTGTTGTTTTGCATGCCCATGGCCTTGTCGTTGCCATTGGTGATGATGTAGCGTCTGCCCGATTCGATGACGGTGGCCAAGCTATAGGTAGCGCCAGTGAACGGAGGCTGATAGGCAGCCTGGCTGATGGTGACGATGTTGGAATAGACGTCTTCGGCGTTGTCGTCAAGGGCATAGACCTTCAGGTAAGCCGTGCGGGCTTCGCCTTCGTTGGCGTCGATGACATAGTAAACATTGTTTTCGTCATTGATTTCAGCGTCAATCCAGTCGTAAGTGGCAACTCCGCCTTCGGCATCGCAGAAATAAACCTCTGCGACAACCTCGGTGATGTTCTCATAGGTCACTGTGAGGGTGCCATCTGTTTCTTCAGCGGTGGCGTTCACTGTGGCAGGTTCAACAGTGATGGAAGCAGGGAGAACTGGGCCGCCGCCAACCTCATAGAGGTGAATGTCGCCGAGAGCAACATTACCGCTTACCTTCTTAGCATAGATCCACTTGATGTATCTCACATCTGCACCCAAATTGTCGAATGTTTCATCATCAAGTACAGTGGTTGTAAGTTCAGTGTAGGTTTCCAAATCGGTATAAGTCACACCATCTTCAGAGGTTTGAACTTTGAATGTGCCTCCCCATGAGCCTTGGCTCGGGTTGCCCTTGATGTCGAAAGTCAAAGTGCCAGGGGCTTCGTTGAAATGGAGCAGCAGCCAGTCGCCAGTGTTGTTGAATTTCAGCTTAGGTGATGAACTATAGTCGGAATCAAGGCCTTCTTGGGTCAGGCCATCGGTGTTTTCGATGTCGGCACGACCGCCGTCAAATGCAAACGGCAGGCTGGCCACCGTAGGAGCCACATATTCGGCCTGGTTGACGGTGACAATGGCATAAACGTCATCCGCTTCGGGAGTATAGACCTTAAAGTAGGCAGAGCGGGCTTCACCATCGTTGGCATCGATGACATAATACACGGAATAAACATCATTCTCCTCTTGAATTTCAGCAAGAATCCAATCAGGATCCTCTTGGAGTTCGTTACCTTCAGCATCGCAGAAATAATAATCGAAACTGATTAAATCAGGAATGTTTTCGTAAGTTATTGCAAGAGTGCCATCCGCACCTTCGGCAGGAGCATTGACCGTAACAGGAGTAACGGTGATGGAAGGCTCGAGATTTTGTTGCACCTCGACATTCTGCGGGTTGGCGATCTGGGCAACGTTGAAGCAGCCGATGTTGCCGTCCAAAGTAAGGACATCGTCCACGGCATATTCAACACCGCTGATGCCACGCACCACGATGGTGTTGTCGCCTTGGGCAATGGTGGTATTCTGGCCGTCAATGACAGTAACCGTAGCATTCTCTATGGTGACATACAAACCTTGAATCGAGTTGGGGGAAGTAATGTCGTCAGCATTGATTTCAGCAATGGTCTTCACAGTGGGTTCAACCGTGTTGTTTTGTGAAACAACGGTAACTACAGGGCTAGTGATTTCCAGCAGACCTTTGTGGGTGCTCAAGGTACCAGAAACGTTGATTTCGTCGCCAACGGTGAGCGAAGCGCCAAAAACGCAGATGGCGGCGGTGTTGTCTTGGATGTAACCCGTGGTGCCCACACAACTCGTAACGATACCCGTGGTAACCACGGCACCTGTGACTTGTGCACGCACCTCGGCGATAGTCATCGTGGCATTCGGATTACCGGCTTGGGTAACGGTCACGTCCTTGGTGACGGTGCTACGGTTGTAGCTGTAAGTAAGGGTGACGATGCCTTCACGGGCAGTGCCGGCTTCGTTGGCAGTGGTGGTGAAGGTTACCGAATAACCTTCAGTAAGCGTATTGATTTCGGCTTCGTCAATCCAGTCCACCTCTTCAGAAACCGAGAGTTGGCCACCTTCAACGGGGTTGTTGAGGGTGAAATTGAACGAACCTTCCGTGGCATCGTAGGCGATTTCCACATTATTGGCGGAAATGCTCGGAGGAAGGACACCGCCAGTCACTTTCTTGTAGAAAGCGAAGGTTTGGCCAGCTATATTGGTATGAACTCCGGTTGAAGAAGGGGAATAGCATCTCCAATCTTGACTGTTGTATAAACCAATATGCCTGCTTGTGGCAGTATTATACAAATAGTTGGAATTAACTACAAATAGTTTATTAGCATTTGTTCCAACACGGACACCATTATTTGTATTAGTGCAATACAGCCAAGAAGTGGTCGTGCCATTCGGATAGAAGATATAACCATCGGTGGCATTGCCGCTAATGGTCCATTGGATAGTGGCTGCCACTTCGCTTGTGATTGCATCATCAACTACGGTTACTGCAACTGCGGCAGGGGCACTGGTAGTGCCATTATTATTCGACATGGCGTAATTTGAACCATTGTTACCAACAATGACAAACACATCGTCTTCTGTGAGGTCGGCAAGGTTGGTCAAAACCCATTGCTCGTCACTCGGAGTGTTTTCAATCCAAATGGCATACAATTCTACATTGGCTTGGATGTTCTCAATCACATCGCCTGCATCATAAGGATCACCATCGCCATCGGCTTGGGTATTCCACTCGCTGAAGGTGTGACCATCATAAGTGAAGGTGTTTGAGGCACGCAAAGTAACATCAGCACCTTCAATGTAGGTGTCAACAACAGGATCTACCCCTGCAACATTTGCGTTGTAGGTGACCGTATAGGTGGTGGGGGCAACGCCGCCTTCAGAGAACGTCACAGCTATCTCCTGAATACGGGCTTGACCCGAAGCAGTATTTGTAAAGGAAACAGATGTCTCGCTACCTAACCAATTCTGCAACGAACCAGTGTATGAACCAGCGAAAGTAAAGTCTATTGCTGTGATTCTTGTCTCACCTGTTTGATCGTTCAAAGCAATCTCGAGTGTGTTGCCCGGGTACATGCGAACGCCTGTGCCAGTATCATAATACTTGGGCGCATTGTTGGCATTTGTGCCTTGGGCAAAGGTTAATGTTACATCGTCGCCTTCAACGATTGTAACATCTTCAGCATTTTCATAACCCAATTCGGAGAACGTGAATGTTTCAACGTCTCTTGTCTGGCCCCTCATCCCCATAGGGACAGCGAGGAACGCAAACAGCATAAGAGCTGCGGTTAGCATTGTAAATTTTTTCATTTTGCAATGGTTTTAATTGATACTTAATTATTTATGAATATTATTCTCTTCAAATTCCTATCTCGGAACTTGCAAAAATACGATTTTATCTCGTACGCGTACACGTACTTATATAAAAAAAGAAATTTTTTACAAGCATTGCACAAGAATGCCTATATCAGACAGCTACGGAAGACTGCATTTCGGCAAAATCGGGGAGATACTCCATCGCTTGGACTGCACCGTTTGTCACCTTCAAACAATAGGTCGCTACGCCATTGCTGAGGAGCAGATATTTGGGCTTTAAGGCAGAATGGTAACGGAGCGCCTGATCCAATACGGTCTGGTCGAGCGCGACGGTCGTGGCCTTGCATTCCACCACCATCAGGGGACGGCCCTCGGTGTCGAACACCACGACATCGGCACGCTTGTCCAACCCGTTCACCTTGACGGAATACTCAACCGCCACCAAGCCCGCCGGCACTTGGAGCTGCTCCACCAAGTGGTACAATAGTTTCTGCCTCACCTCTTCTTCAGGCGTGAGTGCGACAAAACGACGGCGCAAAGGGTCGAAGACCTGAGGTCTCCCCTCTTGTATTTGCGTTTTGAACCATTGGAGCCGACTTACTTCCATGACTGAATTTTGTGGGGGACAAAGATACGGGAAATCTACAGATAAAAATTCAAAGATTTAAAATTTAAACATTTAAAGATTGAGAATTTTGTTTTACGTCATCGACCCCGTCGAAAACGTAATTGATCACATCGAAATATACAATTCAACAATCAACAATTCAACAATCAACAATAATTCATATTTTTGCATCAAATTCACAAAGCCATGAAAAACCACCTTCTCCTCATAGCAGCTCTTGCATTCGTCCTCGGTGCCTGTAGGCCAAAAGCCGACTCCCTCATCGGCACATGGACCGTCGACAAAGTCAACGTGCATTTTGACGAACAACGTAGCACACCTGAACTAGTGAAACAAATTGGTGAGATGGAGAAACAGAACACCATCACCATCAGCAATGATTCCACACTGGTTTTCAAAGGGTTGGAAATAACATTGAACGGTAAGCTCGATCTCAGGGATAACGGTGCTATGCTCGTTGACGGTATGGTCTTAGGACAATGGGAAGACGGGCACATCATCACACGGTCAGGATCGCCTTTGGGCGAATTAATTATTACTTATAAAAAGGAATAAATTCTCTGGATTGCTTCGTCGGACATCCTTACAATCCAGAGAACAACATTATTCCTCCACAAACTTCACGCTATACGCAATAGACTCCAACTGGAGCATCATGTTGCGTTTCTTCTGGTTTGGCTCATAGTAAAAACCTTCCACCGTAACTAACTTGCCGGTATTGGGATTGGCAAAAGTGTAAGAGACAAAGGGGCCGCCCATGAAGTCGTTAATAACCTTCCACATGCCGCGCATCTCTTTTGCATAACCAGCAGGAAAGCCGTTGGCTGTGGTCACCAAAGGTGGCACAAACTCGGTCTCGGTACCCATATAAGAACCTTCCGAAGGACCAGGAATGTACTGCTGCATCATCACATCACGCATGGCTATGAGGCTGTTCTTCTCAAACTGCAAGGTGTCCAAATAAGGTGTCTGATAGATGACAATACAAGCGCTCGAGCGCTCCAGTTCCTTTCTGAGCCACATGAAGTTGGGCTCGTCCTTGGCGATGTAGAAGCCTTGAGGCACAGTAAGAGTGAAGCCGAACTTGTTGGCGATGGCTTTCTCTATGGGCTCGTCCTTCGTGGCACGGAACAAGCTGAGGATACGCTCATGTTCCACCTTGTCGAACCACTGCTGGTAGACCTCTTTCTGCTTGTCGAAGAGCTCGACCCATTGGGTGATGTTGGGTGCGCTGATCTTCACATAACGCTGCGGTGTCGACCACTGGTTTTCAGAGGTCTCGGCCTTGGCCTTCTCAAGACTCGGGTCAAGAACGACCTGTAGGATGCACTTGTGTTTCTTGAACAAGTCGGTGAATCCGGCTTCTTTGATGTGTTTCAACTCGTTTCGCGACTCAGGTTGCGGCAATCCATATTGATAGTCGCAGAAAAATGCACGAAGCGAGTCTCCAATGCGACCGGTCCACTGATCATCATTTTGCACGACCACCATGATTTCAGCAGTGCCACCCATCGAGCGGTCTTTACCTGAGCGGTCGCGGTTCTCGTCACAGGATGCCATCATGCATACCAACAGGATAAGCATCCCAATTTTGCTGTACGTTTTCATGATATTTTATTTTTTAGTTCATTTACTTTTTCTTTGACTTCGACGACTTGCCGGACGATTTCGGTTTCGACGACTTGGAACCCGAAGCGCTCTTGCCCGACTTGATAGTAAGTTTTTGCCCGACCTTTACAGTATTGGATTTCAGTCCATTCCATTTCTTGATGTCGGCCACGGTGCAACCGTATTTTTTTGCAATTGAGCTCAAGGTCTCCCCTTTTTTTACCACGTGGGTCTTCGTCGTCGTTCCTGAGCCGGAAGAGGAGGCCTTGCTGCCGCTCTTCGTACTGCCCTTTCCCACCTGAGCCATGGGTGAACCCGAACGGTAGATGGTCAGTTTTTGACCAGGATGGATGACGTCCTTCTTGATGCGGTTCCAATTCTTGATGTTCGACACGCTGACATGATACCGGTTGGCGATGGACTTCAAGCTCTCTCCCTTCTTGACGACGTGCACGAAGCTGTCGCTCACCTCTTCCACCTTTTCCTCAATCTTCTCGCGGTTCAGCTCAGCCTTACTCTTGTAGGCATAGATACTGTCTTCCAACTGCACAAAACGCAAGGCATATTTGGTGGGAAGGCGCAACGAGCAAAGGTAGTCGGAAGAAGCTGGGATAATCCGTTTGGTGTATTGCGGGTTGAAGAAGACAAGGTCCTGCATTGGCACGCCAATGCACTCTGTGATTTGGTCGAAGCCCAACCGGTCGTGAATCATGACGGTGTCGGTGCCATGCAGCAGCAGACCAGGGTTGACGGGATAGATGTTGTGCTCAGTCGCATAGTTCATCAAATAAGTCACGGCAATGAAAGCAGGCACATAACCACGGGTCTCCTTAGGCAGATACGGCCAGATAGCCCAATAGTTCTTCACGCCTCCCGCCCTGATAATCGCCTTGTTGACCGTACCTGGACCAGAGTTGTAGGCTGCCAATACGAGGAACCAATCCTCATAACGGGCGTAAAGACTCTGCAGGAACTGACAAGCCGCGATGGTCTCCTTCATCGGGTCGTAACGCTCATCAAGCAACGAGGTCACCCGCAAGCCATGATCCTTACCCGTTGCCAACATAAACTGCCACAAGCCTTTAGCACCGGCACGCGAGCCAGCTGTGGGGTTCAAGGCAGACTCAACCATAGCCAAGTACTTCAACTCCAAAGGAAGGTTGTATTTGGCAAGATATTCCTCAAACAACGGGAAATAGACGTATGACAAGCCCAACATGCGGCTCGACTGCTGACGGCGACGGTTCGCGTAAAGGTCTATGAACGACTTTACATGCGAGTTGAAGGTCAAAGGGATAGTCGTCTCACGCGCTAATGCCTCAATTCGCTGGGCATAGATGCTGTCGTCGAAAGTCGGAACATAATCAGGCGCGTAACCATAGACATTCATCACCATCGAGTCGATGTCGAGATAAATGTCCTTGAAGTAACTGATACTGCTCACTCTATCAAGCATTTCCATGACCGTTGACTCCTCAACGACAGCCTTGCCCGAATTCAAATCCTTAATCTCTTCATCGTCAAGCTCGACCTCAAGTGTGTCGGGATGAGGAAGATCAGGGGTGTAGTACTGGGCAAAAAGACTTACAAAGGGAAAAAACATCAATATGAATAAGTGAGCGTATTTCATGGATTGTTCTAACGAATGATTAGGTGAGACATATTTTCAAAAGAACGCGAAATTATCAAAAATCGTCTATACAGAATGAAAAAAACTTATTTCCATTTTTCACTGTCTACCTCTGATGATTTTCTGGAACGCCAGGCGTTCATTACCATCCAAAAGATAAATGATGCCACAATATTGATAGCCATGTTTTTCCAAACCTTTGCGCATGATGATATTGGCCTCGTGCGTATCGATGCGAATGTTGTTGACTTGGCTCTCGCAATAGTCCAAAAGCGTGTCCAAGATGCCGTGTGATTCGGGCGTGCTGGCAATGCGATGAATGACATAATAAGGTTCGTCGTCAAGCCACTGGCCGTTGTAAATTTTGTTGTAAGTCACCTCGGGACTGGGTAACAAGGCAAAAGTCCCCACTATCTCTCCCCTATCATCAAGCATCACATGGCTGCCACCCAACTCGATGTCTTTCTTGAACATATCGTCGCGAGGATAGCCGTCAGGCCATTGAAAGGTGTTGCCATAGCTACGCATGATTTCACGGGCTTGGTCGCGAAGGTTGAGGATGGTAGGCAGGTCGGCTAAAGTCGATTTGCGGATGTTGTAACTCATTTTTGCCCCAATTCAAAAACCGTCAAATCAGCAACTTTCATATCTACCACCTGAATCAAGTCCTGAGGGTTAAGTTTGAACTGCAAGCCTCGCACGCCTGCGCTAACGTAAATGTAATCAAACAGTTCGCAACTTTCGTGGATGAAGGTCGGGAACTGTTTCTTCATGCCCACGGGCGAGCATCCGCCGCGGATATAGCCTGTTAGGGGCAGCAATTCCTTCATTGGAATGAGGTCACAGCTCTTATTGCCCGTGGCCTTTGCGGTCTTTTTCAGGTCGAGTTCGTCGTTGCCCGGGATGACACAGACGAAATACCCGATTTTGTCGCCTTTCAGCACCAGAGTTTTGAACACCTGGTCGATGTCCTCGCCCAATTGGTCGGCGATATGCTGTGCCCCGAGGTCGTTCTCGTCCACCTCATAGGGTATCAGCTCATACGCAATCCTCTTCTGGTCAAGGATGCGGCAGGCGTTGGTTTTGTTGATTTTTTCTTTGGGCATGGCTACTTCCTATTCTCCTCCACCCATTTCCGTGCATTCACAAACGCCTCCATCCAAGGCGAGACTTCGTCGTTTTTGCGCTCGTCTGGATAGTAAGCCCACTGCCAGGGCAAGAAGGCTCTTTCAAGGTGCGGCATCATGGCGAGATGGCGGCCGTCATTGGAACAGACTGCTGCCGTCGACCAGTCGCTGCCATTGGGATTGCCTGGGTACTCGTCCTGACCGTATGACATCACAATCTTGTACTTGTCGCGATAGCAGGGGAAGTAGAAACGGCCCTCGCCGTGGGCAATCCACACACCGAGGCGGCGGCCCGACAGCGACTTGAGCATGACGCTCTCGTTTTGTGCGATCTCCACGTTGAGGAAGCCCGACTCGAACTTGTGCGAGTCGTTGTGCTTCATCACGGGATGCTCCTCATGGTCGGGATAGAGCAGGCCGAGTTCCATCATCAGCTGACAGCCATTGCACACGCCAAGGCTTAAGGTGTCCTCGCGGGCGTAGAAATCGTCTAAGGCTTTCTTGGCTTTCTTATTATAAAGGAAGGCACCCGCCCAGCCTTTAGCCGATCCCAGCACGTCAGAGTTGGAGAAACCGCCGATGAAGGCAATCATATTTACATCCTTGAGGTCTTCGCGGCCTGTGGCGAGGTCGGTCATAGTAACGTCACGCACATCGAAGCCAGCGAGATAAAGGGCGTAGGCCATCTCACGGTCGCACTGGCAGCCTTTCTCACGGATGATAGCCGCATTGATGCCAGTGGGCTTGCGGCGATGCATGTCAATACCAAGGCTGGCGGCCGTACCGGTGAAGTTGCGGCCAAAGCTATAATGCAGATACTGTTTCTTGTAGTTCATGAAACGCTCCATGGCCTTGCGCGGACCGCTCTGCTTGCGGTCGAGCAGGTACGACGACTTGTACCACGTGTCACGCAACTCGTCGATGTCGAAGATGTAGTTGTGTTCGGCATGCAGGATGTTGACCTGACGCTTGGCCTGAGGCTTACCGATCATCTTGAAGGTGATGCCCAGCTCGCGCAACATGCGGTTGGCGATGCCGTCGTTGGAGACTTGGATGACCACCGAAGGCTTTTCGCAGAAGAGCACAGCCATCAGGTCGTCTTTATCAAAGGCAGAAAAATCAAGGTTCATGCCGTAGGTCGTGTTTGCGAAGTTCATCTCCAACAGCGTAGTGATCAAGCCACCTGCAGACACATCGTGACCGGCCAAGATAAGGTTGCTCTCAATGAGTTTTTGGATGGCATCGAAACATTTCTTGAAGTAGTTGACACTCTTCACATCTGGAGTAGTCTGACCGATAGCACCGATGCTTTGGGCAAAGCTGCTTCCACCCAGTTCGAAACCATCCTTTGAGAAATCGATGTAAAGGAGTTCTGTGTTCTCATCGGCTTTCATCACGGGACGCACCACTTGGCGAATGTTCGAAACCTCGCCCGCAGCGGAAACGATAACCGTGCCAGGAGCGACAACCTTCTCGCCATCGGGATATTTCTGTGTCATGGAAAGGCTGTCCTTGCCCGTCGGCACGTTGATGCCCAACGCCACGCAGTAGTCGCTCAAGGCCTTCACGGCTTCGTAAAGTCTTGCGGTTTCACCTTCTTGCTTGGCAGGCCACATCCAATTGGCGCTCAATGAAACACCTTCAAGGTTACCTTCAATCGGAGCCCAGATAATGTTGGTCAAAGCCTCGGAAACCGAAAGACGCGAGGCAGCTGCTGGATCGATGAGACCCGCAATCGGGGCATGGCCCAAAGCCGTGGCGATGCCTCGCTTGCCGTTGTAGTCCAAGGCACTGATGCCGAGGTTGCTCAACGGCAACTGAATCTCGCCCACGCACTGCTGCTGCGCCACACGACCCGTCACGGAGCGGTCCACCTTGTTGGTGAGCCAGTCCTTGCAGGCCACGGCTTCCATTTGCAGCACGTTGTTGAGGTACTTGTGTATGTCACGCTTGGTATAGCTGATTTTCTTGAAATGATAGGGCTTCGTCTTGTCCTTCAATATCGTCTTGGGTGCACTGCCAAAGAAGTCGGAGATGGCCAAATCGATGGGGGCCTTGCCTTTCTTGCGGACAAAACGGAGACGTTCGTCGCCTGTCACCTCGCCCACTTCGTAATACGGGGCGCGCTCACGCTCAGCGGTCTCTTTGATAATTTCCTTGTCTTTCTTGTTGACCAACAAACCCATGCGCTCTTGCGACTCGTTGCCGATGATTTCCTTGTCGGAAAGGGTCGGGTCGCCAACGGGCAGGTTGTCGACATAAACCACGCCGCCCGCGTCCTCGATGAGTTCGCTGAGGCAGTTCAGGTGACCGCCAGCTCCGTGGTCGTGGATGCTGCGGATGGGGTTGCAGTCGCTTTCGGCCATGGCACGGATGACGTTGCTCACGCGTTTCTGCATCTCTGGGTTGGCACGCTGCACGGCGTTCAACTCGATGGCGTTGCTGTATTGTCCTGTATCGACACTCGACACGGCACCACCACCCATACCGATGCGGTAGTTGTCGCCGCCGAGAACGATGATGACATCGCCCTCTTCGGGTTCCAACTTCTTGGCATCCTTCACCTTGGCAAAACCAATGCCGCCTGCCAGCATGATGACCTTGTCGTAACCCAAAGTTTCTTTCTCGCTGTGCTCAAAGGTCAGTAAGCTGCCGTTGATGAGCGGTTGTCCGAACTTGTTGCCAAAGTCAGAGGCTCCGTTTGAGGCTTTGATAAGGATTTCCTCAGGGGTCTGATAAAGCCATTTGCGCGGCTCGATATCCTTTTCCCATTCACGGCCTTGCTCCGTGCGGGGATAAGAAGTCATGTAAACGGCAGTTCCAGCCAAAGGCAAGCTACCTTGGCCGCCGGCCAAGCGGTCGCGGATTTCGCCACCGCTACCCGTGGCTGCACCGTTGAAGGGCTCCACGGTTGTCGGGAAGTTATGTGTTTCGGCTTTCAGCGAAATCACCGTCTCGATAGGCTTGATTTGGAAAGCTGATGGCTTGTTAGGCTCGGAGGGAGCAAACTGCTCCACCTTGGGACCGAGAATGAAAGCCACATTGTCCTTATAAGCCGACACAAGTCGGTTGGGGTTCATTTTCGAGGTCTTCTTAATGAGGGCAAAGAGTGTATTGGGCATCTGCTTGCCATCGATGACAAAGGTGCCGTTGAATATTTTATGGCGGCAGTGTTCGGAGTTGACCTGCGCAAAGCCATACACCTCACTATCAGTCAGTTTACGCCCAATCTTTGCAGATATGCCTTTCAAATACTCCACCTCATCCGAGCTCATGGCAAGGCCTTCCTGCTCGTTGTAAGCCTCGATGTCGTCAATGTATTGCAACGGCTCGGGCTTGCGGTCGACGGTAAACACATTTTGGTCGAGGTTCTCGTATCGGTTTTGCAGCATTGGGTCGTATGGAGCCTTCTTCGACTCCACTCTTTGGAACTCCTCGATGCGGACGATGCCCTTGATGCCCATGTTTTGGGTAATCTCGACGGCATTGGTGCTCCAAGGCGTAATCATCTCGCGACGTGGTCCGATGAAATGGCCTTTTACGGTGTCTTTTTCAATTCTTTCGGCATTACCGAAAAGCCAAGTAAGTTTGGAAACGGTTTCCTTAGATAGCTCGGATTTGGAATCAACTGCGATAACCTTCTGATTATCAGATTGGAAAAAGCATATCATAAGTGCAAAGTTTTATGCATAATACAATGGCGCAAAGATAGGGTTTTTATTTGAAAAAATCTCTTTTGAATCAGCATGAAACAACAAAAAAAATCCCCGTCTCGCCATCGAAACAGAGATTCTTTTGTTTTTTCAACGAGTTAAGGCTTACCGCACCACGACTTTCGCCATCACTTCCTCGCCCCCGTTCTTAGCCTTCAGGAAATACATACCCTTCGGGCATTGGCCGAGGTCGATGGCTGATTGTCCTTCGTGACGGTTCTCGTAGACCTTACGGCCCGTGATGTCATAGACCTCCACGTCCCATTGACCTTCGCCAAGGTTGAGGTTAAAAGAACCGTTGGAGGGGTTGGGATAAACAGCATCCGTCACCGTTTCCATGTCGAGGACATCGGCCAACGAAGCCTCAAACATCACCGCCTGATAGACTTCCTTGTTACCAGTGTAATCCTGTACCCAAGCCACCAGTTGGCAGTCCTCGAGAGGATAGTTGATTTCAAACTTCTCCTCGAAATCCATCACCGGGCCTGCGAAAGGTGTTCCCTCGTGCGTCGGAATCATGTCGCGCACGTTCCAGTTGACGTACTCACCGCCACCCCATGAATAAGGGATATGACTTTGGGTGAGGACAACGAACAGTCGCACGTCGCTACCATTGCAATCGCCCACTTGCTCCACATGGCATTTCACGGTATACAAATTGTCACCGTTAGCATCCAGTTCCATGGCAAT
>Ga0247611_10002203_pt1 | contig 32359 bp, 21 predicted proteins | sample 177DNAGHGhighgp2_FD_192422 | JGI IMG/M metagenome (GOLD analysis project Ga0247611, IMG submission 192422) | Sheep rumen microbial communities from Palmerston North, Manawatu-Wanganui, New Zealand - 1770 DNA GHGhigh gp2 | ecosystem: Host-associated > Mammals > Digestive system > Stomach > Rumen... | reverse complement strand
ACCAACTACGGTGCCAACTACAAGGCCTCTGCCTTCGACGCAGCCACCGGCTGGAGCAAGTGGCTCAATGTCAACAATGTGGCAGTGAAAGATTCAGAAACCAACCCCTGCAACGACTCATCGTGGGAGACCTTCTGGCTTGAAGACCCCGAAGACGACGAAGATTAAAATACACACAACAGATACAAAAAAAAGAAAGAGAATGTGCCTATTTTCCGGCACATCCTCTTTCTTTTCCTACAGGAGGTCTTTCACTCGGAGGGTGTAGCTACTTCAGTACTTCCAGCATGTAGATAGCATCTAGACTCCAAAGGGCAGCATCGTTGGTGTTCGAGGTGCTATCGCCATGTAGCCAGAGGGCATCCCAGACGGATGCTGTGCGCTGGGGGTCACGGTCCATCCAGGCGGCGTATGCCTCCAGTCGCCTGACGGGGAAGCTGCTCTTCCGGATGTCGAGTGCCATCTGCTTGTAGCGGCGGGCGAAGTCCAGCCAGGTGGCTGCAAACTTGTCATCGCGCACCATGGGCATCAGCTCGTTCATCAGCTCGAATCCTCCCATGATGGTCATCAGGTGATTGGTGCTGCGTACTGACGGGTCGCCATCGTAGGTAATCTTTCCTGTAGCGGGGTCGTAGCCCTTGGCGAGATTGCCGGTGAAGATGCCGTCGGGCAGTGCCGCGATGCTCTGAAGTCCTGTCCGTATCTTGTCGCGATACTTTGTCGTGCCGAAACGCTCCCACTCCGTCATCCAGTTGCCAGCGTATGCCAGCCAGTCGGGACCAATGCGCAGTCGCGCCGGTGCCTGGCAGGGATACTGGCTGCGAGGCTCGGCCAGTCGCATGGGGTCGAGGTGGTAGAGCAAGGTGTCGGCATCGGTCTGCTCCCGCATCAGGTCGCCCGTCCGTTCGTCCGTCGTCAGGTAATAGTAGAAACGGTCGAAGGCGGCCTGACTGATACGGGCCTCCTTGGCACCACAGCCCCAGTGGGTGACATTATGACGACTGCCTAGCGGAGCAAACGGTCCGATGTGGTAGGTGTCCACCTCGCTGCAATGACGGGTCATGGCCTCAGCCATGCGCCAGATGTCGCTTCGGCCCGTTCTGAGGAAGTTGTACCAAAGCCACATGGGGGTGGCCAGTTCGGTATTGTCCCAGGCAAAGCCCCCCACGTCGTAGCGCCATTCCTGCCGTTCGTCATCGTAGGTGTGCATCACGTCGCCATAATTCCAGAAACCATACCACTTGTGCTTCTCTATATAACCCTGGTATGCCTTGATGAAGGCCTCCAGCCTTTGCTCTACCCTGTCAGATGGGTCCTTGGGCAGCGACCAGATGCCAAAAGCCTGTTTCTCGTGAAGGTACACCGGGGTGGGCAGCAGACGGGAGTCAGCAGCGAGCGCCCGGGCTGACTGTGTGATGGCATCCTTTCCCGGATAGCCGTCGTAAACCATTAGGGTCAGCGTGCTGGTGCGGGCAATGCCGTATGGCGTGCTCATCCCCTCCTGCACATCCTCGTAGCTAGCCAGCAGGTTGTGGGCTATCGTGTCATAGTGGCACAGGTTCATGGCCTCGGCCTCAGGACTCCATAGCCACATCGTCAGTTCGGCTTCCTGACTGCGGGCTTTGTTGACCTCGATGGTGGAGGGGTATGACTGCCAGAAGTCCTTCATGCAGACACCCAGTCCTCCGCTGACATCGCCCACAAAGGCATAGCCCGGCGCACGGGTGCCGGTGAGGGTTCCTATCCATGGACTCTCCGAGGTGGCACGCTTGCGGATGGACCAGGCATTGTCGGTCAGTTGTGAGAGCCGGTAACCATCCCACTGGGCCCAGTGGTCGAGCAGCTGGCGGTTCCTTTCGTCAAATGCGGTGTAGTCGGGAATCCGTTTTCCTGCCATCTGTTCAGCCTGAAGATTGCGCCGCCATTCCCCCTGAAGGGTCAGAGGCCTGCGACCGTCCAGGGGTTGAACGGGCTCAGTCCAGATGCCTCCCTCGTTGGCAAAGGCGATGTGACGATTGTAGGCTGCCTCTCGCATCGGGACATGGAAACGCACGCCAAGACTGCGAATCATGTCCCGTTGGGCCTCACCATTATATATAAAAGTATGTACGATGCGCACCTGCTCACTGCCGGCATAGAAATACATCCTGACCGTGAAGGGTAGCCACTGCCGTCCATCGTCAGAAGCGTGGGTGCCACTGACCTTGACGACTGTACACACACGACCTGACCTCTCCACTACCACATCAGAAATCCTGGATAGATATGCTGCATCCGGTGTCGTGGCAATGAGCGATGCCGAACCGCCTATCCGCCGCCCGTCGAGACAGAGACTGTCTAGCAGGCTGTTGCCTGATTTGGAGAGGTATGCCGTCAAACGTCCCGTATGTACCGTGATTTTGTCCAGATGCTCTGATGCCATGATGTCGGAACGGCTTTTCTGCTTGCTTTTCTCGCTGACGACCTTGATGTCATCGTTTGCCGGGTTCACCACCGAACTGATGCCTGCCCATTTCACCGAGCCGTCTGGCCAGCGGGCATTGACCCATGCATCCACGGGCTCGTGATTCGACAATGCCAGCGTCGATACATCCTTCAATTCTCCCTGTGCAAATGGTACGCCAAAACTCATGGGAACGGGTCCCGCCGGTCGTTCTCCTACCCAATGCAAGGGGATTCCTGTGGTGGTTAAGGAACAGGAGGGTGTCTGGTGGACCTTGAAGTTGGTGATTCTGGTTCTGGAAAGCGTCGTGCGGAATCCGAACCATCCCTCCTTGAGTGGCTGTGGGTCCAGATAGTCCACGAGGCATTCGCCATCCATATAAAAACGAGTGCGTCCTGTTGTTGTGCTCTCTATCTTGACATGATACCAATGGTTGGCTTTCAGCAGATGGTCCTGATCCGTATATTCCTTCAGAATGGCAGGCCGCTTGGCGGCATCGTCCATGCCAGCCTCATCACCGTCGTAGCGGCGGAAGCGGGTCGTGGTATTATGGTTACCGCCAAAACCGAGGTAGTACATCTGGAGGGTATAGCATCGCAGAAAGATGCCACTTCGCCAGTTGGCCCTGGCCCAAAGGTCCTTGGCATGAGGGTCAGAAGCTAACCAGAACGCATTCAGGTCGCTCAGACGGTCGCCCGGTTTCCCTTCATCCACCACACAGGCATCATACTCTACCGTTGTGCCCTGCTGCATCTTCTGCTTGCGCCAGAGTGTCAGCCCCTGGGGCGAGAGGATTTCGCAGGTATCACCCGAGAAGGTTACTTGATACTTGGGCGATTCCGACTCCACTTGCCAGTACTTGTCAAAATGACGTTTGTCCAACCCCGACTGCGCCTGTAAGGTGTGGCAGGCCGCTGCCAACAGAAAGGCTACGATGATTCTCATGTTCATTGGTCTAGTTATTTGGTTGCAAATATAATAAAAAATATTCAATTCGAGGTCAAGATGGCAGAAATATCATAAATAATGTGTATCTTTGTCACCGAAAAAACAAATCATGACGAAAATGAACAGGAAACGAATCTTTACGATGACGCTTTGCGTCGTCACAGGACTGTTGGCAGCATCGGCCCAGCAAGTAACGACCGAGGTTGGGGAAACCAACGACAACAACACACCGCTCCACCTGATGAAGCCGGCCTACAGACTGGGCTATGGCATACCCACTGCCGAACAGGTGAAGCAGACCATGGACCGCGTGCTGCGATATATCGACGGAGAGACGCCTGCCGCGCTTGTTGACAAACAGACGGGCAAGGAGGTGACCCGGCTGAAGGACATGACAGCCAACACACAGCTGAAACAGGGAGGCTTCCGACTGACAAGTTATGAATGGGGGGTTACCTATTCTGGCGTGCTGGCAGCCTTTGAGGCCACGGGCGACGCAGCCTATCGTGACTATGTGGTGAAGCGCCACCAACTGCTGGCCGATATCGCGCCCTATTTTCAGAAGATTTATGCAACAAACAAGGCTATCGATGTTAACATACGACGTGTCATCGACCCGCATGCCCTCGACGATGCCGGGGCCGTCTGCTGCTCGATGATCAAGGCTGAGCTAATGGGTGTGAGTGCAAAGAACGCCCTGCGACCGCTCATCGACAACTATGCCGACTACATCATCAACAAGGAGTACCGACTGGTCGACGGCACCTTTGCCCGTCTGCGTCCGCAGAAGAACACGGTGTGGCTTGATGACATGTTTATGGGTGTACCTGCAGTAGCTTATATGGGCAAGTTGACAGGAGAGAGCCGCTACTACGACGAGGCCGCACGCCAGGTGGTACAGTTTGCCAGCCGCATGTGGGTAGAGGAGCAAGGACTGTTCCGTCATGGCTGGGTTGAGGCCATGGACCCCCATCCTGCCTTCTTCTGGGGACGAGCCAATGGCTGGGCCCTCCTGACGATGAGCGAAGTGCTCGACGTGCTGCCTGTCGACCATCCGCAGCGACCTGCCATCCTCGACCTGTTCCGCAAACACGCGTCCGGCCTCGCCAAGCTTCAGCATCATGACGGCTTCTGGCATCAGTTGCTCAACCGAAGCGACACTTATCTCGAGACCTCAGCTACTGCCATCTATGTCTATTGTCTGGCCCATGGCGTCAACCAAGGCTGGCTTGACGACAAGGCATACGGACCAGTGACCCTTTTAGGCTGGCACGCCGTAGAGTCACAGGTCAATGCCAAGGGGCAGGTGAAGAATGTCTGTGTGGGCACGGGCATGGGCTTCGATGCCGCCTTCTATGCTTACCGGCCTGTTCACGTGATGGCTGCCCACGGATATGGTCCTGTCATCTGGGCGGGTGCTGAAATCCTCCGCCTGCTCCGCCAGCAGCATCCGAAACTGAACGACAGTGCCGTTCAGTTCTACGATGAGGAGGTGCCCACCGACAACGCAATCTTCAACTACGACGGAAAGATACGATACTAAGCTTTAGAAGTCGAACTGACAGCCGGCGCCAAGCACATAGTTGGTGCGTGTGAAGGTATCGTTGATACCCTCGCTGGGATAGTTGGTGCGGTCGTAGTCGTCGTACATGGTCTGGAAATAGGCAGCAGACAAGGTGATATTGTTCTTTACCTTATAGCTGAAGCCAAGGCCGATGCTATAACTGTTGACAACGAACGACATGTCGTTCATGTATTCATCGGAGAGTCCGTAGCGCGTCAGCTGACCACCGCACGATACGTTCAGCTTATCGGTGACATCCCACTCGACACCAGCCAGGAACTCGTTGGAGTCGTGTTTCAGCAAGTCCTGAGTATTGCCATACCAGCTGACGTTCTTGTCGAAGAAGTGGTGCCAGCCCAGGTTGAGGCTGACCACATCGATGGGCTTCCACTGAGCTCCTATGGTAAGCATGGCAGGGACATCCTCGTTGACCTTTTCACCGTCACGGAACTTGTTGACAGCGGCAATCTCGCTGGCCTCGTTGACGGTAGACTCGTTTTTCATGCGAATCTGTGTCTTGAACTCGTATTTGGCAGCGAAATTGAAGTTTTTGTACTTGTAGTCGACACCGATGATGGGTGCAATGCCAACACCATCCTGATTACAGAGCAGATTGACACCCTGAGCATACTTTTGCAACTGGTTCAGGCTTCCCTTGGTAGACTCCAGCTTTGCCTGTGTGAGGAGCAGATCTTCCGGGACAGGAATGCCTGCAGCCTGATACTGGGCGATACCTTCATTGACCTTCTCAAGATTGGTGGTGATGGTGGCGTTGGTCACTTGAAGGTAATCGGAAAAATCGACGTAACCTCCTTCGGTTTTCACCTGTATGTTACTGATTTTGGCCTTGTAGGCGGCATCGCCATACAGCAGTCGCAGACCGCCATAGACCGAGAGGTTGGGGTATATCTTGTAGGCGGCACCGAGCTGGATACCATAGTAGTACTGGCGGCCTTTCATATATCCGTCCATGTCGTAGCCCTGGGCGCCCAGAGGCAGCAACATGTAGCCAATATTGCCGACAACGCTCTCGAATGAGCCCAAGCCATCGGCAAATTCACAGGCACCGCCACCACTGGGGATTGACAAATTCAGCTGGATGCTCCAGTTATTTATGTTATAAGCTGCCTGTAAAGATGGAACAATGGGAGCGGTAGCAACGCCCTCGAATTCCTTAACGCTTTCACCATTGTTCTTCTTGCCCAAGGCAAAAGAAGGGTTGGTAGATGTGACGGTACGTGTCTGATGGACATACTGCCAGTTGAAAGCCACATGGAAACCGTCGGAAAGAAATGCCACACCAGCGGGGTTGCTGTAGACACCATCAAGTCCGATAGCGGCATCACGTGCGGGGTTCTTTAAAAACAAAACACTCTGGTTGGTGTTGGTTAAGATACCTCCTGCGAAGGTAGAGGTTGCTGTCATCGTGAAAACAATCAGCGATAATACGATTTTTTTCATTTTTATTGATTAATTTTTCCTTAAAACGGGTGCAAAGGTAACGTTATTGCACAAAACTGCGGCAAAAGTGCAGTACAAATTAACACACATTAACCAAAAACTGCACACTTTCTGCACAAAAGTGCCAAAATGTGCAGTGAATTGTGTCCGAACACGGGCATTTGCCAGCATGTAGTTGTTGACGTCTGACAGCTATTGCTTTTCGTCCGGATAGCTGACGCGAGTGTGGTAGATGGTCTTCAGTTTTTCAATCAGCACGGTCTTGGCATACTGGATGTCACGGAAGGTGATAGGACACTCGCGGAAATAACCTTCAGCCACTTGACTGTCGACAATTTTCTCTACCAAGTTGCGAATGGACTGTTCGGTATAGTCGGTTAGTGAGCGCGAGGCTGCCTCGACGCCGTCGGCCATCATCAGGCAGGCATGTTCACGGGTGAAGGGGTTGGGACCGGGATAGGTGAAGAGCAGGTCGTCGACGGGTTCGTCGGGATGCTCGTTCTTATAGCGGATATAGAAGAACTTCGCCTTGCCCTGACCATGGTGAGTGGCTATGAAGTTGCGGATGACCTTGGGGAGGTTATACTTGTCGGCCATCTTCAGACCCTCGGTGACATGGCTGATGATGATTTGTGCACTCTCGATGTCAGTAAGCATCTCGTGCGGGTCGATACCTGACTGGTTTTCGGTGAAGTAGATGGGATTGGCCAGTTTGCCGATGTCGTGGTAAAGGGCTCCCGTACGGACCAGCTGTGCCTTGGCGTCAATCTTGTTGGCTATCTCACCCGCCAGGTTGGCTACCTGTATGGAGTGGTTGAAGGTGCCTGGTGCCACCTCACTCATGCGTTGCAGCAGGGGATTGTTGGTGTTGGACAACTCGATGAGGGTGATGTCGCTGGTAAATCCGAATGCTTTCTCGATGAGATAGAGCAGGGGATAGGCGAACAGCAGTCCGATGCCGTTAGCCACGAGGTAGTTGTAGGTGCTGTAGTCTATTTGAGAGAGTGCCGTGGCACGGCTCCAGTCAAAGGCCAGGTTGACAGCCATGGCAGCCAGGGAAATGACGATGGCTGACCTGAAGAGCTGTGAGCGTTGTGACAGTTCGCGCAGCGACGAGATAGCCACCAGTCCTGCCACAGTCTCGAGTACGATGAACTCGAAGGGATGCTGTAGCATGAGTGCGCAGATGAGTATCATGATGACATGTGTCATGAATGCCGTTCTGGAGTCCATGAAGACGCGTATGAAGATGGGCACCATGGCATAAGGGAGGATATAGACGTGGACGAAGGTGTTACGTATCAGCAGGGCTGTCAGCAGGGCGAAGATGATGATGAGTGCATATAGCATCGTGATGCTTCGTGGCTTTTCAAAGTAGTCCTTGCGGTAGAGGGAGAGATAGACGGTGAAACAAATCATGAGAATGGAGACATAGAGAATCTGTCCCAACAACGATATTTGGTTGCGTGTCTTGTCCTGACTGCGCCGGTCATTCTCGCGCATGTACGACTCAATGATGCGTTTTGTGCGCTCAGTGACGATCTCACCTTGGTCGACTATCTTCTCCCCCTGTTGTACGAGTCCGCTGGCCAGGGGGATGGAGGCGATGAGTTCGTTCTTACTGGTCTCGCTGCGCTCACGGTCGTAGGTCAGGTTAGGGACAATGTAGTTGTTGAGGTTGCATTTCTGCAGCTGTTGTCGCAGAGCAGACAGTTGCTGGTCGGTAAACAACTTCTCGTAGGCCTTCTTGGTGGAGTAGATGTTCATAATAGACTCGCTGGTGGCCTGTTTTTTGCTAACGACACGTATCATGACCGAGGTGTCGCTTTGGAGTTCGTCATACTCCTTGGACTCCATGATACCATTATCATAGATGGATTGCAGCCTGTTGCAGATGAGGGGGACGAAGTATTCCGGAACATCGGGGATGCCATCGGCATAGTCGGTGGCAAATTTCTTGACCATCTGAGGTCCCTTCTCTGCATTATATCTATAATAGGGCTCGTATAGTCGCATGACACTGTCCTGCTCCTGCTTGATAACCTCGTCAGACTTGTAGACGGGAAAGTCGAAGGGGGCAGTGATGTCTACATACTTCCATGGTTTTCCTTCTTCGACGTGAAACATGTTGTTTTTATCGTGAGGCAGGGCCCATACAACGATAGCTACCGTTGCGATGATGAGTGCCGAGCGTATGATGACGTCGCGCAACATGTTGTTTTCTTTCAGGTTGAGATTGCTCATAATTCACAGTTCATCAATCATCGTTCATTATCTTGGTGCAAAGATACGACTTTTTGAGTTCATAGTTCATAGTTCACGGTTTACAGTTATGATGATTAACATCTTTTTGCATAATAATTATGAACTATGAACTATGAACTATGAACTATTTTGTACCTTTGCACCAAAATTGTAAAATTATGTCAGAAAGAAGAGTAAGAGTGCGCTTCGCGCCGAGTCCTACAGGCGCACTACATATTGGCGGTGTGCGTACCGCATTATATAATTATCTGTTTGCCCGCCAGCATGGTGGCGATTTAGTATTCCGCATCGAGGATACCGATTCTACGCGCTTTGTGCCGGGGGCAGAGGAATATATCATCGAGAGTTTCAAGTGGTTGGGCATTCAGTTCGACGAGGGTGTGTCGTTTGGTGGCGACAAGGGTCCCTACCGTCAGAGTGAGCGCCGCGACATCTATAAGAAATATGTGCAGCAGTTGTTGGACAACGGCAAGGCTTATATCGCCTTCGATACCCCGCAGGAGCTGGAACAGAAGCGTGCTGAAATCCAGAATTTCCAGTACGACTGCCACACCCGCAGCCAGATGCGCAATTCGCTGACGCTGCCGAAGGAGGAGGTGGATCGCCTCATTGCCGAGGGACAGCAGTATGTGGTGCGTTTCCAAGTGGAGGCTGGTCAGGAGATTCTGGTCAATGACCTCATCCGTGGCGAGGTGCGTGTCAAGAGCGACATCTGCGACGATAAGGTGCTCTACAAGAGTGCTGACGAGTTGCCCACCTACCATTTGGCCAATATCGTCGACGACCACCTGATGGAGATTTCACACGTCATCCGCGGTGAGGAGTGGCTGCCGTCGGCACCGCTGCATGTGATGCTCTACCGCGCTTTTGGCTGGGAGGACACCATGCCGCAGTTTGCCCACCTGCCGCTGCTGCTGAAGCCCGTCGGCAATGGCAAGCTCTCCAAGCGTGACGGTGACAAGCTGGGATTCCCTGTGTTCCCCCTGGAATGGCATGACCCCAAGACGGGCGAAGTCAGCTCAGGTTATCGCGAACAGGGATACTTGCCCGAAGCTGTCATCAACTTCCTGGCTCTGCTGGGATGGAGTCCCGGAAACGACCAGGAACTGATGACACTGGACGAGATGGTCGGTCTGTTCGACATCTCCAAATGCTCGAAGAATGGTGCCAAGTTTGACTTCATGAAAGCAGAATGGTTCAACCGCCAGTACCTCCTGCAGCGTCCTGACACCGATTGGTGCCCGGCCTTCGACAAGGTACTGAAGGAGAACGGCATTATAGCCACTGCCGAACAGGAAGCTGAAGTGGTGCGTATGATGAAAACGAAGGTCGTCGAAGTGACAGACAAGCAGGGCAACACCAGAAAGCGCAACGTCTCCTTCCCCAGTGATCTCTGGCCTCTGACCAAGTTCTTCTTCGTGGCTCCTACTGACTTTGACAAGGAGGGCGACAAATTTGTCCGCAAGAACTGGAACGAGGGCACGGCAGATTTGATGCGCCAGATGCAGGCAGTGCTGGAAACCATCAGTGACTGGAGCGTGGAAGGCCAGAAAGCCGTTGTCGACCCGTGGGTGGAGCAGGCTGGCGTCAAGCCTTGGAACGCATGGCGTATCGCCCTTGTCGGCACAGGTCAGGGGCCTGACATGTACGAACTCTCTGCCTTCCTCGGCAAGGAAGAGACCCTGCGTCGCATGCAGCACGCCATAGAGGTGCTGGGCTAATATTCAATGTTCAACGTTCAATGTATAATCTCATCATCTATCTATACCAGCTGGGTGTCATCGTCACAAGCTTCTTCAGCGAGAAGGTGCGTAAGATGTGGCGTGGCGAGCACGATGCTGTCCGCTACCTGCGTCAGCATGTCGACCCACAGGCTCAGTATGTATGGTTCCATGCCGCCTCGCTGGGTGAGTTTGAGCAGGGACGTCCATTGATGGAGCAGTTGCGCTGTGAGCACCCGGAATATAAAATCCTGCTGACCTTTTTCTCGCCTTCAGGCTATGAGGTTCGCAAGAACTATGAAGGTGCCGACCTGATATGCTACCTGCCGTTGGACACCATCACCAACGCACGGCGGTTCCTGCGTACCATCCGTCCCGTCATGGCGTTCTTTATCAAGTATGAATTCTGGTATAACTACCTGCACATCCTCAAACACCGTGGTGTGCCTGTCTATAGTGTTAGCAGCATCTTCCGTCCCGATCAGGTATTCTTCCGCTGGTATGGTCGGCAGTATGGTCGCGTGCTGAAGTGCTTTACCCACTTCTATGTCCAGAATGATGTCAGCCGCGACTTGTTGGCCAAGATAGGTATCAACAACGTCACTGTTGTCGGCGACACCCGTTTCGATCGCGTGCTGCAAATTAAGGCCGCCGCCAAACGACTGCCTATTGTCGAGGCGTTTATAGGAAAAAATACACAGGAAGAACCGTCTCCTTGGCGTACTTTCGTTGCCGGGTCCAGCTGGCAGCCCGATGAAGAGATTTTTATTCCGTGGTTCAACGAGCACAAGGACTGGAAACTCATCATTGCCCCTCACGTCATCGGTGAGGACCATCTGCAACAGATAGAGAAGCAACTGAATGGTCGTAAGGTTGTGCGCTATTCTTCTATTAATCACATAGAGAATCAAGGGACTTTGGAACACTTAGGCAATGCCGATGTCCTCATTATCGACTGCTTCGGACTGCTCAGCAGCATCTACCGCTATGCCGACGTCACATACGTCGGTGGCGGTTTCGGTGTGGGCATTCATAATACGTTGGAGGCTGCCGTATGGGATGTTCCTGTCATCTTCGGTCCGAACAACGAGCGCTTCATGGAGGCCCAGGGCCTAAAGGCATGTGGCGGCGGCATGGAGATACAAGGTGCCAACGATTTCTGCCGCATCATGCAGCAGTTCATCGACCAGCCCGCAAGTATCGCAGAAAAAGGCCATCAGTCAGGTGCCTTTGTTCAGCAGATGACTGGCGCTACCCAAAAGATTTTGTCTGGCATCCGTCTGTAGACATCAAATAATCAGTATATCATGACTTGACGTCGAGATGATCAACCTAATGTGATTGTCTCGACGTCAACAGTTTCGTGGAGGAAAAGTTGTGCTGACTCCCTGAACTTGTCAGCGTTCTCGGTGGTCAGGTAGTGCACCTGGCCTTCCTTTGTACATCTGGCCTCCATGTCGGGATGGTTGACAAAGTATTGCTGCAGGGCTGTGGCGACGTACTCGCCTTGGGCGACAATGCGTATGCCGCGGGGGATGTACTTGTGAATCTTGGGGAGTAGCAACGGATAGTGTGTGCAACCGAGGATGACGGTGTCAATGTCTGGATCCATCAGCATCAACTGGTCAATGCGCTTTTTGACGAAGTAGTCAGCACCGGGACTGTCGGCCTCGTTATACTCTACCAAAGGTACCCAGAAGGGACAGGCGACACCAGAAACCTGAATGTCGGGAAAGAGTTTGTGAATCTCCATATTGTACGACTCGCTCTTGATGGTCCCTTCGGTGGCAAAGATGCCGACATGGCGACTCTGCGTCAGCGAACCGATGACCTCTGCCGTAGGGCGGATGACACCCAGCACGCGGCGTGAGGGGTCAAGACGTGGCAGGTCGTTCTGCTGAATGCTGCGTAGGGCTTTTGCCGATGCGGTGTTACAACCTAAGATGACCAGGTGACAGCCTAACTCGAACAGTCGGGTGACAGCCTGCCGCGTGAACTCATAGACGACATCGAATGAGCGCGTACCATAGGGCGTACGGGCATTGTCACCCAGATACAGGTAGTCGTACTGGGGTAACAGCTGGCGGATGCCATGTAAGATGGTGAGTCCGCCGTAGCCACTGTCGAAGATGCCTATAGGACCTGGAGCAGCACTAAGCATAGAACGATGTTTTATTTGAGAAGCAGCTTGACGTCATCAGTGATGTCGTCGCCCATGGCGGGATTGAGCCAAGGGGTGGCATTAGCATCGGTATTCAGGATGAAGGCGTAGCCGCGCTCCTGACCGATGGTCTTCAGGGCAGCACCTAACAGTTGCAGCAGGGCCTGGCGCTGTTCGGCTTCAGCCTGTGCCAGCAGTTGCTGGCTTTGGTGCTTGAAAGCGATGTTGCGTTCCATCATCTCCTGCAGTTCGCTCTGTCGCTTCTGGAGAATGGTCTTCGGAAATGCAGCCTGACCATCCAGGAATTCCTCGTATTTCTTGTTGAAGTCATCCTCGATGCGCTGTTGCTCTGCTGCATACTGGGCACGCAGCTGTTCCATGCTCTGCTGCATGCTGGCATACTCGCTCATGGATACAATCACGCTGTCGTAGCTCAGGTAGCCAAAACGCAAGGATGCTCCTTGACCGTCTGTCTGTGCAAAAGCTGCCAGCCCTACAAGGGCCAGCAGCCAGATAAGTGTTGTTCTCTTCAGCATAGTGATTACGCCTTAGATGATGAGTATACCTTATTTCAGGCCCAGCTTGGCCTTAACATCCTTGGTGACGTCAGTAGACAGGGTCGTAGAGATGTAGGGGATACCCTGAACGGTATCCATGATGTAGATGTAACCACCTGCCTGACCGACAGCCTTGATGGCATCGAGTACCTTGGCGGTGATGGCCTGCATCTTCTCGTTCTGCTCCTTGTTCAGTGCCTGCTGGCTGTCCTGATAGAACTGCTGAATCTTCTGCTGTGACTCCTGAAGGCCCTGCTCCTTACGCTTCTTGATGGGATCGGGGGTTTTCGGGTCGAGCTTTTCGTACTCCTCGAGGTTCTTCTGGAATTCTGTCTGCATGTTCTTCAGTTCACCTTCATACTGCTCGCCCAGCTGCTTCATGTCAGCCTGGAACTTGGTGAACTCAGGCATGGCCTGGATGATTTCCTGTGAATTGATGTGGCCGAACTTGCCTTGTGCGTTGGCAGCGGTGAAACCACAGATAGCGCAGATTGCGCAGAGAATGATCTTCTTCATAATGTAATTCTTTTTTTGTTATTCTTGTTATTACTTGATTTCGTTATCACGTTATGTCGTTATGACGTTATTCTGTGCTGACGGTTTAATTGGCGTATCCCAGTTTGCTGAGCACCTCGTTGGAGATGTCAATCTTAGGTGAACCAAAGATGATGCCCTGGTCGCTGGCGCGGTCGAGTACAAGCTGGTAGCCGCGAAGTTCGGCAATGTCCTTGACGGCATTGTAGATCTCAGTATGGATAGGGGTGATGAGTGCGGTGCGCTTTTTGAAGAGCTCACCCTCGGGACCGAAGTATTTCTTCTTCAAGTCAGCAGCCTCCTTCTCCTTGGCAACGATGGCATCCTGACGGGCCTTCTTTTGTTCCTGCGAAAGGAAGACGACCTCGTTCTGATAGTTCTTGTAGAGTGTCTGGGCTTCTACCTGGAGGGCCTCCACTTCAGCCTGCCACTTCTTCGACACCTGGTTGAGCTGTTCGTTGGCTCGCTCGTAGGCAGGGATGTTCTTGAAGATGTAGTCCATGTCGATGAGCGCAAACTTCTGCGCTCCTGCGGGGCTAAACAAAAAAGAGAAAACTATAAACAGTAAAGCCCTGTGGCAACGTTTAATATTGATCTTCTTCATAGTCATTCGTGTTTTAATGAATTGTCGTTTCTTCTCGTTTCTCGCTTACTTGTTATTTTTTATTTCTTATTCTTTATTTAGGCCGCAGCTCGCTTAAAACTCTTGTCCGAGGATAAAGTGGAACTGACTGCCGCCCTTGCTGGTGGACGTGACGTAAGGCTTGTCGAAACCGTATGCCCAGTCGATACCCATCAGACCCACCATAGGCAGGAAGATACGTACACCCACGCCGGCAGAGCGCTTGATATCGAAGGGGTTGAAGTTGCGGGTTTCTGTCCATGCGTTACCGCCTTCCAGGAATCCCAGTCCATAGATGGTGGTGTTACCCAGCAGGAACGGATAGCGTAGCTCAAGGGTGAATCGGTCGTAAGCATAACCTGAAGCTCCGTATGGCGTCAGCGAACCGTTGTCGTAACCGCGCAGACCGATGGTCTCTTCGGCATAGCTGGTCGAGTAGCCACTCATACCGTCACCACCGACATAGAAGGTCTCAAAGGGTGATTTCTTGTACTTGTTATACGAACCTAAGAGTCCCAGTTCGACACGCGTCATCAGCACGAAGCACTTCTGGCCTCCTGTCAGGGCAGTGTAGCTGCGTGTCTTGAACTTCCACTTATGGTATTCAATCCAACGGTATTTCTGCTGCAGCTCATCGTTGTAGCGGTCGGTATTGCCACTCTTGTAGGTTTCTGTAGTTGCCAGGTTGGCATAGTCCTTACCGTCGAAGAGCGACCAGGGTGGCGTCAAGGTCACCGAAGCCATGAACTCCGATCCACGGCGCGGGAACAGCTGGTTGTCCGTTGAGGTACGTGCCAGCGTGATGCCAAGGTTGATGTTGTTACAGCTACCGTTGCTGATGAGGAAGTAACTCCAGTCTTGCAGCATGTAGCGGGTATAAGCCAGTTGCATGGAGAGCTGGAAGTAGTCGTCAGGCCAGCGGAGGCGCTTGCCCCAGCCGATGCTGGCACCGAAGAGCTTGATATACTTGTCGTCATCGTAGAGTGAAGTGTAGTCGTAGACACCCGTGTTATACATACCATAGCCACCATAGTAGTTATAGTAGTTGTTCATCCATGCCGAGTTGTGGTAGGTGCTGGAAATATCGGTCTGCTTGGAGAAGAAGGCACTGACGCTAAGCGAGTTAGGTCGCTTTCCACCAAACCATCCTGTTGAGTATCCGGCTGATACCGTGCTATAGTAACTACCATTGGACGATAGCGACAAGGAGAGTTGTTCGCCATCGCCGATAGGCATGATGCCACGATGCATCTTGTTCTTGCCGAAGAGGTTGCGCAACGAGAAGTTGTTGAGTTTGATACCTACACGTCCGATGATACCTGTCTGTCCCCAACCGAGCGAGAACTCCAGCTGGTCGTTGGACTTCTGTTCCAGTTCCCAGTTGATGTCCACGGTACCGTCATCATAGTTCGGCTTGATGTCGGGGTTCACCTTTTCTGCATCGAAGAATCCCATGGAGGCAATCTCGCGTGCTGAGCGCTGGATGGCATCCTTCGAGAAGAGGTCACCCGGTTTGGTGCGCAGCTCACGGCGTACCACTTCTTCATAGAGTCGATCGTTGCCGAAGATACGGACGTGGCTGATATGTGCCTGTGTGCCCTCCTGGATACGCATTTCAAGGTCGATGCTGTCGCCCACGATGTTGACCTCCGTAGGTTCGAGGTTGTAGAACAGGTAACCATTATTCCAGTAGTAGTTACCTACGGCATCTTCGTCCTCTTTCAGGCGCTTGTTCATGAGTTTCTGATTATAGACGTCGCCTTTCCGCATACCGAGGGCATGATCCAGGTAGTCGCTGGTGACAACGGTGTTACCAACCCACGTGATGTTGCGCAGGTAGTAACGCTGGCCTTCTTCCACCTTGACAAGGACGTTGACATGTTTCTCGTCGACAGTCCATACGGAGTCTTCCAGAATGGTAGCATCGCGGTAGCCCAGCTCGTTATACTTGTCGATAAGTGCCTGCTTGGCCTCGTCGTAGTGTTCGGGAGTGTATTTCTTGGCCTTGAAGAGGTTCGCAAACTTGCCGGATTCGTGAATCTTGCCGAAGGCACCTTTGCTGAACATCGAACCCTTGATTTTCTGGTCTGTCAACTGATTGTTGCCTTGCAGGATGATATGGCGTACCTTCATCTTCGACTTCTTGTCGATGTTGACGTCGAGGATGACTTCGTTCTTACCCGTCACATCGTCTCGCTGGACAATATCGATTTCGGCATTCTTGAAGCCCTTGTCATCGAAGTATTTCTTGGCCAGGATCTTGGCACGGTCTATCATGTTCGGTGTAATCTGGGCTCCCTTCATAATGCCGAGCTTCGACTCCATGTCTTCGCGCTCCGACTTTTTCAGGCCATTGTAGTTGATGGCACTAACTCGCGGACGGGTAGCCAGATGGATGCAGAGGTATATCTTCTCCCCTACCAGTGAGTCGGCGGTGATGGCAACCTTCGAGAACAGGCCGTGCTTCCAGTAGCGCTTGACAGCCTCGGTAATCTCGGTGCCGGGGACGTTGATGACCTGTCCTACCGACAAACCGGAAAGACCGATGAGTACAAAGTCTTCGTAACCTTCGACGCCTTTGACGCTGATGCCGCCAATTTCGCAGCTGCGCGGTGTGCCGGCATACGAGATATCTGGATTGAGGATGACGTCCTGCGCCCTGACGGGGCTAAATAAAAAATAAAAAATAAATAATAAAAACCAACAGGCATACCCATGCGTGAGGACGTTGAGTCCCCCTGACATTCGTATCCTATTGTATCGATTTGTTATTACCTTCATCTTATTTATTATTCCTTATTTATTATTTGTTATTTAGCGGCGAAGTCTCGCTTTCCACTTGTGCTTCGGTTTTGCCAAAACGTCGCTGACGTTGCTGGTAGCTTTCGATAGCCTTGTGCAGGTCCTCCTCCATGAAGTCGGGCCAATAGGTGTCACAGAAATACAGTTCCGAATAGGCAATCTGCCACAGCAGGAAGTTGGAGATGCGCAGCTCGCCGCCCGTGCGGATGAGCAGGTCGGGGTCGGGCATGAAGTTGGTGGTCAGGTGCTGGCTGATGGTCTCCTCGGTAATGTCCTGCGGCCAGATGCCGCCGTCGACAAAGTTCTTCAGCGACTTGATGGGGTCGTCAATGCGCTCACGTATCTCGGCAACGATTTCCCTGACAGCATTGGTAATCTCCCAGCGGCTTGAGTAGCTCAGGGCCACCACCATGGTCATGGCAGTGTTGCCTGCTGTATGCTCCTCGGTCTCGCGCAGCTTCTGCTGAACATCGTCGGGCAGACGCTTCGTGTCGCCAATGACGCGGAAACGCACATTATTCTTCATGAAAATCTCGTCTTCCAGAGAGGTGAGTACCAGTCCCATCAGTGCCGATATTTCGTCTGCGGGGCGGTTCCAGTTCTCCGTGGAGAAAGTGTATAGCGTCAGGAATTTCACACCCAGTCGTGTACATTCGGAAGTGATGCGGCGCACGGCTTCCACTCCGGCCTGGTGGCCGTAGCTGCGCTCCTTGCCCCGCTTGTTGGCCCAGCGTCCGTTGCCATCCATGATGATGGCGATATGCTGGGGGATGTTATCTAATTGGTCATTCATAATTGACAATTGATAATGATTCATTAATTAATCTCTGTCGTTGTGGCATACCTTACACTTCGCCCACAGGTCGTAGGTCAGCGACAGGCGTAGATGGCTGTAGCAGTCGGTATTCTTGAAGACTCCACTGCTCTTGATGCCATAGGGGTCCTTGATACCGTCCAGCTCGTCACTGCTTGTGAAGTGGATGGTCCACTCCAAGGCCAGGTTGACACGGTCGGCCATTTTGTATTTGACGCCACCGCCCAAAGGCATGTTCATTGCGACCTCTGTCGTGTTAGGCTTGGCCACCGTCACACCTATACCTATATATATATAAGGTGTCAGGCGTTGTGCCCCGCGATACTCCTTCCCTGTTCCATAGGGCCAGAAGTTGTATTCGTATCTCAGTCCCACGTCAGTCAGACTGCTTTTGAAACTATAGTCAGCCAGACCGGGATAATAGCTCTCTGCATTCCTTGATGCACCTTTTAGTTGTCCGTAGCTTACATTCATGGCCAGTGCCATGCGTGGATTCATACGGTATTTCGCCACCAGCGATCCCATGGGCTGCATCTTGTGGAAGATGTTTCCGTTGAAATCGCCCAGATAGGTGACAGCGCCAATGCCAGCACCTATCTCCATGCGGTATTCTGGCTCTGTCTGTGCCCAGGAGGTCATCAGCGACAGATGACAGACGATGAGTATTGTCGCAATTCTCATCATCCCTCTCTGATATGTGCCTCCCAAGCTCTTCACGCTACGCTGCTCACTCCTCATATTTTTCCCAACCCAGTTTGTTGAGCATACCGCGCCATACCTGACCCGTGCCGCTGCAGTGGAGCCATAGGTTTTTGCCGTCAGTACTCATCTTGACCTTGGTGGCATCTTTGTTGAAGCCCGAAGGGAGTTGGTAAGTGCTGTCGTACTTCCAAGTGATACCGTTGTCACGGCTCTTGTATATTTGCGACCAAGGGGTCTTTGTTGCCCCGCCGATGCCTGCGCCTCCGATGGCCAGGATGCCGTCGTCATACTTGACGATGGACAGGTCCTTCAAGCGTGGCAGCAGATAGGGGTTGTTGGCGCGTGGCATGATATAGGTCCACTGTCCCTCAGGGGCATAGGCCCCTTTGTCAACTATCTTGCGCCATACCACGGCAGTCTTCTCCTGAGGATAGCTGTCGGTGGAGCGGTTGCCGACGAGTACTACATAATCGGTATTGTCGGCATAGTTCATCGGATAGCTGGTGAGTGACAGGTCCTGTACGGGCAACAACGCGGGGTCTTCATCCAGCAGGTCTTCCTGCCATGTTGTTCCGCCGTCGCGTGATACCATCAGTCTATTGTCCGTTGACAGGGCGTATTGCTCTGTTGAACAGCCACCCAGCAGTTGCTTGATGCCTTCGGGCAGCTGGGCACTATTCTCATCCTCTGTGTAGGCTTCATCCGTCAACTGCCAGGTCATCATGTTACCTTCCTGCTTGTGTACGTTGATACTGACGTCATAGTCGGTATGTCCTTTGCCATTGTTGGCGTAGATGATGAACTTACGTGGCTGTGTGAAGTCTATACTGTCGCTGGAATCAAAGAGTATCAATAACTCTGGTTCTTCCAGATCCTGAACCCATACGGTGCCTCCGTTATAGGTTGACAGAGTCACCAGCACCTTGCTGACGTCAGTGCCTGTCGGCAGTGAGTCGGAATTATAGATGCGATGGTTAATCTGGTCGATACAGAAGGTGTAGGAGTCTCCTGAGATGGTGGTCTTGATGATGGTATCGTTGCCTGCTGCTGTCTGTTGATGCTGGTAGCGTGTCAGCTTGCTGAACGTAAAATTGGTAATGGCGGCATCGCTGTAGAGCGACGACGTGTCATCATTTTTGGAGTTCAGGCAGGAAGCAGCCACCATCAGGGTCAGCAGCAGCATGCAAATGATCTTTATTTGTCTCATGCGTCTGAAAAAATTCAATTTTGGGTGCAAATTTACTCACATTTCCGCAATTCTGAGCATTTTTGCGTTATTTATTAAGTTAAATATATGATAAAAAGGCATATTTTAGATTTTATAAACAAAAAAGAGCGCGGTATGAATCGCTCACTCCGCGCTCTTTCTCAACGGATGTCAGTATGCACCAGCGTAATGACACTCAGTATCATGGCGACGGCAACAATCCCCAACATGACCGTTGTTTGAAAATCTAATAACATAATCTTTACCTTAAAATAAATATAACTACTAACCTAATGAAATGAAAAGCACCATAGTCATCTCGACTACGGCACTGCAAAGGTAATATGTTTATGGTGAAAAGAAAAGCAAGTAAGGCGGTTTCCTGTGGAACCGCCTTACTTTTTTGACGTACGTCAATCCGTTATTTGGCATTGATTTCCTTCAGCAGCCTGTCAGCGTGTCCCCAGCGGTCCATCATGAACAGCATGTAGCGCACGTCGACATTGATGGTGCGAGCCAGCTGACGGTCGAAGAAGATATCGCTGCTGAGCGAGTCCCAGTTACCGTCGAAGGCCAGACCGAGCAGCTCTCCTTTGCTGTTGAAGATGGGTGAGCCGCTATTACCACCAGTGATATCGGTGTTCGAAAGGAAACAGAGTTGCATGGTGCCAGTCAGTGAGTCGGCATACGAGCCAAAGTCTTTCTGAGCCATCAACTCGTGCATGACGGGCTCGGCAAAGTACTCGAAGTTCTCGTCAGCCTTCTGCATCTTCTCCCACAGCGAACGAGCTGTGGTATAATAGCCCGAGGGACGTCCGCCCAGGGTGTATTCACCAATCTGACCGTATGTCATACGCATGGTGAAGTTGGCATCCGAGTAATTCGGCATTTCTTGCTCCATACGCAGAACGGCAGCACACAACAGACGTTCTTGCTCTGCAATTTCGCTATTCAGTTTTTTACGCTGGTCGCTGATCTTGTCTAGCAGTTCACTGATGGACAGGCCATATTGTACCCCCAGGTCTTTTAGATAGCTTTTCTTATTGAAATAGATGGGCTTACCCGTCTTCATCAGTATCGACTTGTTGTAGAGCGCATTGACATAAGCCTCGCAGTCACCGTTGAACTGTTGGTCAATGGTCTGATAGAAGTCAGGGATGTACTCGCTATCCGTCATCTGCTCGCGATAGTTCTTGAGCAGAACTGCCAGCATTTCACGGTCAGTATCGAAGTCCCATTCTTCTGCGTTGTCATCGAACTCGTGATACTGCTTCTTAGGTTTGTTCTCAGGGCCTTTGACGGGCATGTTCCATTGTATTCTCAAGCTACGCAACGACAACTGGTCCTGCATCAGGAAGGTCTCCATAAATAAAGTGCGTGCACGAGTCACAGCCATCCGCTTCTGGTAGAGCTCAGCCATCTTCTGGAAGTCGAGCCCAGCAGCCTCTGCTATGGTAGTGGTGTCGAGGAACTGGCGGATGCGGGCCTCATAGTCGCGTTTCTGCTGAATGAGTCCGATGGAGTCAATACACTTGTTCATGCCCAACGAGTTTTTCCAGTAGTTCGATGAAGAGGCATATTTCGAATCGTACTTGATACGTACTGCCTCGTCGGCACGCATGTGACGCAACATCACCTCCTGCTTCACACCACGCACTTGGGCACGAGGAGCGTTTATTGCATCGCGACGTTCCTGAATACCATAACTGGAGAGGTAGCGGCTGGTAGAACCAGGGTAACCCATAATCATACAGAAATCGCCCGGCTTGTAACCGTCCATCGAGACAGGAGCCCACGACTGGGGGTGATAGGGCACATTGTCCTTCGAATACTTGGCAGGGCCATTGGTCTTGGGGTCGGCATAGATGCGGAACACGCTGTAGTCGCATGTCTGACGGGGCCACATCCAGTTGTCCGTCTCGCCACCAAACTTACCCATCGACTTGGGAACAGCGAAAACCAGACGGACGTCCTCGAAGTCGCGATAGGTGGTCAGATAGTACTTGTTGCCTTCATAGAACGGTTTGAGCTCTACACGCAATGTGGAGTCCTTCTCGCGGATATCCTTCTGCCAGGCATTCTCCAACGAGTCAACAAAAGCAGAGCGCTTGTCGGAGGGTAATGCCTGAACCTGAGAAAAAACCTCGTCAGTGACATCCTTCTGCTCAACCATAAAGCTTACGAATAGTTCATCGTCATTGTTTGGCAACTCCTCTTCGTAACTCTTGGCGATGAAACCATTAAGCATGTAGTCGTGCTCGACGGTAGAATGTCTGCGGATAGCGTCAAAGCCGCAATGGTGATTGGTGAACACCAGTCCGTCGGGGCTGACCACCACGCCCGAGCAGAAGCCGCCAAAGTTGACGACGGCATTTTTGACGGCATTGTCGCTTTGGTAGAGTTGCTCCATCGGCAGTTGGAAGCCATACGCCTTCATCTGCTCATAGACGGCTGTGGGCAGGTTGTAGAGTGTCCACATACCCTCATCGGCATGTACCCCCAGCGCACAAAAGCAGCATAGTGAAAAAAGAATCTTCTTCATAATGTTTGTTTGATTTTGTAATTCGGTTTTCTAAAGTATTTGCCCACGATGGGTAGGCTTGCAAGGGGCAGGTCGCGCCAGATGATCACTGCCGTAAAGCCTGCGATGAGCAGGGTGTTGAAAGCTAAAGAGGCTATCACCGGCCAGTCGCTGGCAGCACGCATCAAACCATACAGGATAAAGGCCAACACCACATAAAAGGATATATCCTTTAGCGGATAGTTGAGCGGATAATACTTCTGTCCCACGAAATAGCTGGTGAGCATGGCCACTCCGTATCCGGCAAATCCTCCCCATGCACAAGCCATATAGCCGTATTTGGGCACGAAGATGATGTTGACGGCCAGCAGCACTGCACAGCCAATGCCTGAGAAGATGGCTCCCCAGATGGTCTTGTCGATAATCTTATACCAAAACGACAGGTTGAAGTAGACGCCCATCATGATTTCTGCAGCCATCACAATGGGAACGACCTTCAGTCCCACCCAGTAGTCGGGATTCCTGACGATGTATTTCAGCAGTTCGAGATAGCCCACCACAATGAGGAATGCCAGCAGGGTGAAGATGACGAAGTATTTCATGGCCTTCTCATACATCTCGTACTGGTCTTTGTCCTTGACGCCAGCGAAGACGATAGGCTCGTAGGCAAAGCGGAAGGCCTGCGTAATCATCGCCATAATCATGGCAATCTTCGAGCAGGCACCATAGATGCCTAATTGTTGGCGCATGTCGCTGCCCTCGTAGATGTAGGGGAACAGCATCTTGTCGGCTGTCTGGTTCAGGATGCCGGCAATGCCTAACACCAGAATGGGCCACGAGTAGCTGAGCATGGTGCGCAGCAATTGCTTGTCGAGTAGCCAGCGGAAACCGGTGTACTCCGTAATCAGGCAAACGGCAAGCATCACCGTACAAGCCAGGTTGATATAGAACACGTAACCCACATCCTTGCCGTCCATCCAATAGAAATAAGTGAGGTTCAGCAGGATGGTTACCACGATGTTCAACAGTTTCAGGGCAGCAAACTTGACGGCCTTCCGCTGTTGGCGCAGATGGGCGAAAGGAATGCAGAGGAAGGCATCAATGGCCACCGTTACCGCCATCACCCCCACATACTCGGGATGGTCGCCATAGCCCATCAGGCTGCTGATAGGCGACAGGAACACCAGCACCAGCACCGTGAACATCAGTGCTACAAAGCCTACGGTGATGAGCGTGGTGCCATAGACGGTCTGCGAGTCGGTATGTGTCTTGTTGGTAAAACGGAAATAGGTGGTCTCCATGCCGAAAGTCAGCAGCACCATCACCAGTGCCACGTAGGCATAGATGTTGGTAATGATACCGTAGCCGCCGTTGGCAGCAGAGAATTGCGCCGTGTAAAGCGGCACCAACAGATAGTTCAGAAACCTGCCGATGATGCTCGACAAGCCGTAGATGGCAGTATCCTTGAAAATTGTCGTTAGCTTTCCCATGATTAACTTTGAACTTTGATCTTTGATCTTTGAACTTTATGATTACCCAAAGAACATATAGCAGATGGCGATGGCTGCAATGACACCTGCCAAATCGGCTAAGAGGCCGCAGCCGACGGCATGGCGTGTATTTTTGATGCCCACTGAGCCGAAGTAGACGGCTAATATATAAAAGGTAGTGTCTGTAGACCCTTGGAAGACACACGACAGGCGGCCTACAAACGAGTCGGCGCCGTATGTGGTCATAGCATCAACCATCATGCCGCGGGCTCCGCTGCCGCTCAGCGGCTTCATCAGAGCCGTAGGCATGGCGTCCACCCATTGAGCGTTGACGCCCGTTGCCTCTACACACCAGCGCATGCCGCCGATAAGCATGTCCATGGCTCCCGATGCGCGGAAGACACCGATGCCTACAAGGATGGCTACCAAGTAGGGGATGATGCGCACGGCTGTAGTAAAACCGTCTTTGGCACCCTCGATGAAGGCATCGTAGACGTTGACCTTCTTCCGTACACCAGCCAAGATGAAGCAGCAGATGATGGTCATCAGCAGGATGTTGGCTATGGTGGTGCTGGCGCGGTTCATGGTGTCAGGCGACATCTGTGAGAATCCCCAGATAATGCCTGCCACGACAGCGCATGCACCGCCCAAGGTGAGCAGGATGGTGCGGTTGAGCAGATTGATGTGCTGGTATAGCGAGGTGACGATGATGCCCGCCAGTGTTGAGAAGAATGTTGCCAGCAGGATGGGTATGAAGATGTCCGTAGGCTGTGCGGCATGCATCTGGGCACGGTACACCATGATGCTGACAGGGATGAGTGTCAGACCGCTGGTGTTCAGCACCAGGAACATGATCATCGGGTTCGATGCCGTGTCTTTCTTCGTGTTCAGCTCCTGCATCTGTTCCATTGCTTTCAGACCTAACGGTGTGGCAGCATTGTCCAGTCCTAACATGTTGGCGGCAATATTCATGAAGATACTACCCGTCACAGGATGTCCCTTCGGAATGTCAGGAAACAGCTTCGTGAACAGCGGGCTCAGCAGTCTTGCCAGCACGTTGACGACGCCACCCTTCTCGCCGACCTTCATGACACCCAGCCATAGCGACAGCACGCCCGTCAGACCTAATGAAATTTCAAAGGCTGTCTTTGACGAGTCGAACGTAGAGTCCATCATGGCTGGGAACACGTCGAAGTCGCCAAAGAATACCAGTTTGATGGCAGCAATGACAAATGCTACCAGGAAAAATGCAATCCAAATATAGTTCAATACCATAACAAAGTGCAAAGGTAGTGCAAACCGAACGAAAAACCAAAATATTTTGGGTTATTTAAAAAAAAGAGCGGTTGCATCACGCAACCGCCCTTTCTCATATAAAAAGATTCAAGTATTTGATGTCAGATTAGTACCACTGTACGTTCTTGTTCTGAACCCAGCCAGTGAACTTGTCGTATACAGCCTTGAACGATATCTGCTCGTTCACATAGTTAACCTTCGGGTCGCAGCCGAACTTAGCGGCGGGCATTCCCTTCTTGGCTTCGATGGTATACCATTCGCCGCCCTTCTGTACTTTGACCACAATGTCATTACCATTATTGGCACGATTGATGCCACTTACTTGGAAGGTGACAGGAGCCACATTGTCAACAGCAGCATACAGGTTCTTGCCGGCAGCAGCATTAGCCTTGGCAGCAACAGCAGCAGCATTGGTGTTGATCATGGTGTTGGTGGAATAGTTGCCGAACTTGGCGTGAACCTCCTGGCCAGCTACGGTCAGAGGCAGTGTACCACCAGCAGCAATCAGGGTAACGTCAGCAGTCGTCTCGCTGGTGAACTTCACATCGAAGACAACGTCGTTGAAGTCGAAGTCACCATCCTCGGCAGCGCTCAGGTCCTCAACCATGATACGGATGTCGTTGGTGGGGATGACGGGATCGTCACCAGGAACTTTCCATGTTGCTGTGCAACCTGTTTCGCTCGGTGTAGCGGTAACCTTAGAGAAGTCGGAACCCGTGATGAGTTTTGTCACATCGTTTAAGAGCCAAGTGGTGCGCTCATCTTTGTCAGCCTCCAGTTTCTCCTGACTGGTGGAACCCGAGTAGCTTGAACCTTGGTAGGTGTCACCAAGCGTGAAGCTTTCCCACCAGGTGATGTTATTATATGCCAGTGTCAGGCCAGCGCCAGAGAGCTGGAAGGCAGAACCCTTGTGTGCGGGAACCTTGGTCTCGCCACCCAGACGGACGTATGCCGTAGCACCGCTCTCAGCAAAGAAGCCCTGTGCAATGCCAGCACCCTGCTGACCGAAGCATGAACCGTTCTTGATGAATATACCAGAGCCGTCCTTCATGTTGACATGGAAGTTGTTGAACACGCCATAACCGAACTCAGCATAGCTGTCCTTCATCATGTTGAATTGGCCGTCCTTGAATGCACAGTCCTGCTGGCAGAAGAGTTGGCAATAGTTGTAGAATGTGCCGTTATGTGCGCTGAATACCATGGTTTTAGTGGTGTAGTGTCCGTTGTTGATCCACACGATGCCCTGCTGGGTCACCTTTGTCTCTCCACTGATGGTAACCTTACCGCCAGTGTAGAAGTGACAGGTGGAGTTGAGCGTCATGGATGCAGCCTTCAGTTCAGCCTCGTCACCGAAGTTGATGAAGTATGACGTGTTGCCAGCACCCGGCGAATAGCTCATAGCACCGGAGATGGTGAACTTACCCTCGTTGTAGATGGTGGAGTTGTTGCCAACATCATAGCCGCCAGCATTGTTGGCATTGATGGTACCGCGGTTGTAGATCTTGATGCCCTGGTTGGCAGCGGTTGCAGAGCGCTGGTCGGTCAGCGTAGCCCCTTCAGCAACAGAGATGATACCAGCCTGCTCGCCGTAGTTGGAAGGCAGGGTGACATTACCCTTCAGGATGTAAAGGTTGAAGTGGGTAGCACCAATGCGCTTGATGGTCAGATTGCCGTTGACGTTGACATAGACATTGTAAGGACGAGCCAATTCTTTGCCTGCTGCTGCATCCCAGCCAGAGTTCTGGAAGTCACCGCCAAGCTCGACAACATTATCTGTGTATGTTCCTTCATTGGTCACCTTCAGGTTGTAGCCTTCCACAATCTTGTGTTGATAGATGGCATAGATGTCCCACAAGGTCGCTTCACCCCATGCTGTCGAAACAGTTGTTCCCTTGTATTTGTCCAACAGTCCGCTCACCTCGTCGGCATCACCGGGGATGGATGTGGGGAATGCAGCAGCCAGTTCAGCATCGCTGGGGAAAGTGAATTCACCATAGTTGTCACCGTTCACGTTAACGGAACGTGTGAAAGCAGAACGGGTGGTGCCACCAAAGCCCCAGTCCTGATTGGAGTCGATGCTTCCACCAACATACCTGAGGAAAGCAGCATTGTAGGCATCAGTAACGCGGTTACGATTTTCATCGTACACGTCATCACTCTTCGAGCAGCTTGCAACGGCAAGAGCTGCAACGGCAATCATCAAATACTTTTTCATACGATTTTCGATAAATAAATAAGTTAATATTTAAGCTTGATTATTCTCTTTGTTTCCAATCTGGGTGCAAAGATACACATTATATAGATAAATTAAGCGTCAAATCTGTTAAAAAAACAAAATACACATGCAAACGTTGTTGTGAGGAGATTGTTTTGTCAGCAAAAAAGCGTAATTTTACCGCCGAAACACAATATAATCGCAATGAAAAAGAACTATTTTTTTCTCTGTTTAGCTGTTTTTGCCCTGTCGTTGACATCGTGCAACAAGGAGTTGTTTGATCAGGAGCAGTATGACGAATTGGTAGATAATCAGTTTATGATTGACAATGCCGATCCGAATCATGACTGGTGCCTGACCAAAAACGACACCCTGTTAATCAAGGCTCCCGATGCCGACATCTACAGAGTACAAGTACTTACTGCAGACCCTTATCTGGTCCAAGGATCAGAGATTGCTGCTGATGGCGTGTGTTACAACGCCGAGGCGCAGCTGACTTATACTGTGCCTGACGTCACTACCATGCTCTACTTGGCGGCATTGGATGTGAATGGCAATTATCTGGGTGTGGCACCGTTCACCTATGGCAGCAAGTCGTTGGTGGTGACTAAAGCGTCGCTCGTCAAATCGAACGTTATATATCCTCCTGTCCCGCAGACGTTCACCTATTTATACGAGTCGACATTCCCCATCCCTGACGACTTTGACTACAACGACCTTGTGCTGCGCATCTCCAAGAGCTATACTACCCTGTCGACGCAGGTAGACCTGAAAGTGGCAGTGGTAGCAGCAGGTACTGCCAACCCCTTTGCGGCAGCTATCCATCTGGGTGGTGTGAACTACGACGATGTGATGAGTGTGGAGATACTGGATGGTGATCCTATGGATGAGGGCTATTCTTTCCAGCGTTCGCTGATTACACAGAGTGGTACACTCATCAAGGGCCGTAACGGCGAGGCTGTCATCCGATTGTTTGAGCACGTCCACTGGGTTTTCAACAAGCAGCTTACTGACATGGGTGCAATAGAGGGTATCAAGTATAACACCTCTCATGAGGTGAAGGAACATGTGAGTGCTGAGATTGATCCGGTGGTCAGGACGTTCCGCATTACTTGCAAAACGCGTGAAGTGGCGCGCAGCATCACCTTCGACCGTATCGACCCCTTCCTCGTCTGCAATACCAAGTACGACCAGGTCATGGATGCCGGCATTTGGGAGATCCACACCTATCAGTATAAGTTCACGGGCATACTTCGTGACTGCTTCACCGACAAGAGTGCCTACGACAATCATGTCAGCTGGGCGCTGGTCATTCCGAAGGGAGACTTCCGCTATCCACTGGAGGGTGTCTCCATGTGTACCTATCAGAAAGAAATCGATGCAACCTTTGGCCCGTATGAGGGCTTTGCCAACTGGCTGAAGAGTCATCTGACCAACCACGACTGGTATCTGCACGTCACACGTGAACAGCTGCTTTATTGATAAAGGTAAAAAGGTAAAGGGGTAAAAAGAAAAGGGAGAGACCTGCATCACGCAGACCTCTCCCTTCATCATTTTGAAGTATTTGAATTTAATAATTTAATATACCTTGGATTCTACACAATTGTTATACCAGTCTGTATTGGTATTGTGCGTCTCATCGGCAGCGAAGCCCACGAAGTCGGGATAGGCTTCCTTGATGGGTGTCCACTCCGTGGGCCACTTCCAGTCACCGGGAACCATGATGGCATGCGGGTCTTCGCCCTGCTCGGCCAACTTAATCTGTGATTTCTCGGGTGACTTGATCCAGATGTCAAAGGTGAAGGGGTCAAAGTTGGCGGGCTTTTTGATGGTTTCAGTCACAGCATCCCTAACAGCAAACTTTTCGTTCGAGGGGTCACCGGTATTGATGAACTTGCCCTCGGCGCCCAGCACTTTGTGCACTTCCCTGCCGCCGAAGAGCGGAGTAGTGTTATAATAGACGAAGAGGTTGTAGGTGGCTCCCGTGCAGCAGAGGGTAATGTTCAGCTTGTCGCTGCCGTTCTCTTGCACTTTCACTACGACGTCGTTCATGTCGTAGTCTGCCATCCACGAGTCCTCGAAGGCATAGCTCCATACGGCGGGCGTGCCGATGATGTTCGAACCGCCACCTCCTCCGGGATTGTAGCCGGCACCCGTACACTCACCGGCAGGAATCCTGATGGGCGATGATGACTCTGTTGTGTATTTCAAGTTCAGGTTCAGGATGTAGCTCAGGAACGTGTAGCCGTTGTCTACCGTACAGTTGTAGTCGGCCACCAGCTGGTGGTTCACCAGGTTCTTGGTGCTCCAGTCCCAGTAGACGTTATATTTGCAACCGAGGTCAGCACCTTGGTTGACCGATACGCGTCCTGCCTGTATGATGGCACCCATGCCATAACCCATAGGGCCTTCAAACGTCGTGCTGTTCAGGTAGAGCGTGCCTACCTTGATATGGCTGAGGTCGTAAAGCTTCTGCGTGCTCTGGTTGAACTCGGCCACACCGCCAACTTCCAGATAGCTGTTTTCCAGCATCGTCAGCGTGCCGATGCCGGCATTTTCGGTGAACTTCCATGAGCAGGCGTTGATCCACTCGCAGTTGTATGCGTCGGCAGCACCGGCATTGGTGACAGCTGTGATGGAGCCGAAGTTGGTAATCTTGCCGCCGCTGGTGTCGCGCAGGGTGCCCACATTTATGGTGCCGCAGTTATAGAAGTCAGAACCGTTGACATTGAGTTCGCCATTATAAGTGATGGATCCTGCATTGTAGCATTTCGAACCGTTGGTCACGGTGAGTGTTGATCCATCGGTGCCGGTAATCTTACCACCGCCCATCACGACGAAGCGACCAAGGGTCGACATGTTAACAGTGCCGTTGAGTATGACCTCACCACCTGATGCAACGACGACGGTAACGCCGTTGAGGGTGTAGTTGGTGCCCAGATTCAGCTTGCCCTTCACGTAGACCACAGCACCGTTCATCTGGTCGGTGGTGATATGGAACTGTTTGGTAATCGTTGTGCCGGCTTCTACAAGGTAGTGCTTGCCGCCAGTGGTGCTACCGCCGCCAGGTTCGTCACCGCCACCGCCAGGTTCGTCGCTGTCAGTGTCTTCTATGGTAGAGCCATTGGCATAGTATTGAATACCATAGAAAGTAATGGGCGAGCCGTTGCTAAAATAGTATTTATAGGATTGACCCCCTGGAGGAGCGTTTAAATAATAATCTCCATTCCAGATTGTATTATTGTTGACATTCGTATTGGTGGTGATATTGTCAACCATCAGTTTGTTGTTGTTGGCAGTTTTGGTGTCATGATAGAAGGTGATGCCTCCGGAACCGTTCACCAGCGACTTGATGATGATGTATTGACGGGTAATCTTTGCTTCCATATTACTATAGAGCGTCGATTCAGTGGCTGCGTTGCCGGTACCGCCGTACGTAATCTTTGCAATGGGTTCATTCCCCATATACAGGTACTGCGACTCACCGTCGGCGGGATTGTAGCCTGGCTGCACCTTATAATAAAATGTAGCATTGACAGACTGTCCTGCTCTTCTGCCGCTTCTGCGGCGGGCATTCGAAGTGCTGGAACCGAAGATGTGTCCCTGGCTGTCAATGTCGCTGTCGGTGAAGGGATTATATTTGCTCATCTCTGCCTCTGTCAGACCGTCCAGATAGTCTGCTACTGTCTTGGCATAGGCGGGACAATCGGCCTCAGTGGCGCGACGTGATGCTGCTGCCTCTGCCTCACCGAAATATACCTTCAGCACATTGCCCGATATGTTGACACTCTGCACCACGCTGCGCAACTTGCTGTCATAGGCGGCAACGTAGACGCGTTTGAGGGCAGAGGGGATGGAGAAGTTGAACACGGTGTTCTTGCCTTCCTCAGCTGTCTCCTGGGCATAGATGATGGCATTTTTGTTAAACAAGGGGTTCTCATCGTAGATGACAACCGTGTACTTTTGGTCTAAATCCAGATTGACCGTGATGCTCGCCGTCAGACGTGTCGTCATGTTCCAATCCTGCGTGCTGCCAATGGTCACGCCCAGCACTTGCTCAGCATGCTTGGTGGCATCGGCCTGTGTGTAGGAGTCATCCTTACACCCGGCAACCATCGTGCACAGCGCCAATAAGGCCATACTGCTTTTCAAATACTTCTTGATCATTTTGTACAAAATTAAATTAGTGTATTTCGAAATCGTTGCAAAGGTAGTGATTAAATATGAGAAGCATTTCGTTTTTACATTCTTTAACGCGATTCGAATAAGATTTTGGGGACAGTTCACATGTTTTTCGCGACCAGCTGATGTCGTTACCACATTCGTGTCTCTTTCTGTCTATACTATTTGTCCAGTTCGTGGCATTCGTGTAGAGTATTATATCTTAATCCCGATGCTGGCCAGGAACCAGCGTCCCTGTTGGGGCATGAGGTTGGCATTCATACCGCTGCGGTAGTAGCGTGTGTTGAAGAGGTTGTGGATGTCAAGGCCGATGGTAATGGGACTTAACTGGTACTCGCCGCCGAGGTTGACGATGGCACGTGTCGGCATCTCCTTGTGCATGATGAGCTGGCTGACGTAGCCGATGGTCTGCTGCATGGCAGCAGCGGCCTGCTCTACCATACCTGCGGCAGCGTATTTCTGGTAGGCAGCAATTCCGCCAGCCGCACGTACCAGTTGCACGAGGTCGGTATTGTACGAAGTCTGCTTGCCCTCGAAGAGTATGTGGGTATGGAACTTCAGTCGGCTTGTAGCCTGCCAGCCCACGACGAGGTTCGACATGATGGCTGGCGTGTTGTTGTTGTCGTTGATGTCGGTATTGAAGTAGCTGTTCAGCGTCTCTCCGAGGTCGACACCCATCAGGTTTGACTTGAAGGTGTGCGTCCAGGTGAGGTTGAAGTGGGCAGTGAAGCGGGGAACACCAGCAGTACTACTGCCTTGCACGCTGACGGTTTGTGGCGAGCGGTAGGATGCGGCAAACTCAGCACCTACGGTTTTGTTTTTACTGGCGTTCTTGTAGTCCATGATGTGCGTCA
>Ga0247611_10002202_pt1 | contig 32361 bp, 32 predicted proteins | sample 177DNAGHGhighgp2_FD_192422 | JGI IMG/M metagenome (GOLD analysis project Ga0247611, IMG submission 192422) | Sheep rumen microbial communities from Palmerston North, Manawatu-Wanganui, New Zealand - 1770 DNA GHGhigh gp2 | ecosystem: Host-associated > Mammals > Digestive system > Stomach > Rumen... | reverse complement strand
GTACTTTTGCCCACGATTATCCTTGTTTTATGTTTGGCGACTGCAAAGATAATCAAATGGGCTGACATGACTTACATGCCAGCCCTATTTTTTTTGTACGCTCTAATTTTTAGCGGACAGTAATAATTCCAAATATGCCATATTGCTCTATCCTTGGCTAGAAGAGTTCAAAAACCAATATCATAAAGGAACGTGGAAGAAACACCCAAAGTGGGATTGGGTCGGTGTGACAACTCTTTTCACTTTTTATTGGGACATCACGGTTGAAACTATCAACTTTGCCAAATTGTTAGTGAAAGATCCGGAAAACATAATGGTTGGTGGTGTGCTGGCATCAATTCAGCCAGGTGAACTAGAGAAAGAAACTGGAATAAAACCTCATGTCGGTATATTAGGCACATCTATTCATAACGCCAAGAAAGGGCAAGCCCCAGATATTGACCCCGACAATGAATATATTATAGATAGCCTACCGTTAGATTACTCAATACTCGATGAGATTGATTACAAATATCCGGACAACAATGCATACTTTAGTTATTCGACGAGAGGTTGCATAAGGAAATGTCCATTCTGTGCCGTTCCTATATTAGAGCCTAAATATTCTGATTACCTCCCACTTCATGAGAGAATTGAACAAACTCGACGTTATTTTGGGGAGCAGCAAAACTTGCTATTGATGGACAATAATGTGCTTGCATCAAGCCATTTAGCAGATATTATAGAAGACATTAAGTCATGTGGGTTTACAAAAGGAAGCAAATTCCAAGAGCAGAATTTATACAATCTTACAATTAGAAATCTACGCATCCATTTGAACGATAGAGCATATACACGCAAAGGATATCAGTTATTAGAAAAACTGAATACATCTAAACGGCTCTCTCCGAAAGAAAAAGAAACCATTTACCAATTGAGAGAAGAGTATGGATTGCTAACACTTGAAACATGTACTAGAGAGTCTTTGATTAAATCTTATAGATTTTTTTATTCTTATTTTGATAAAATCGAGAAAAAGAGTAATGGTGGAGGAAGATTAAGATATGTGGATTTCAACCAAGGTGTGGATGCAAGGCTGTTTAACGAAAGACGGGTTGATCTATTGTCGGAAATACCTATTAAGCCACTACGCATTGCATTTGATAATATCAAAACAGAACCTCAATACACAGAAGCCATAAAGCTCAGTGTGTCTAAGGGGATGAGGGACTTTTCTAATTACTTGCTTTATAATTTTGACGATGAACCAATTGATTTGTACAGGCGTTTAAGAATCAATGTGGACTTATGTGAACAACTTGATGTAAGCATTTACTCTTTTCCGATGAAATATCATCCCATACGAAGTGAACATAGCCACGACAGAGACTATATTGGAGAACATTGGAATAGAAAATATATTAGGGCGGTTCAAGCCATACTTAATGCAACTAAGGGCAAAATTGGTAGAGGAGTTAGTTTTTTCGAAAAGGCATTTGGTAAAACTGAAGAGGAGTATATGGAGTTGCTAATCATGCCTGAAACATTTCTGATTTTCAGATTCTTTTTTGAACATATTGGTTATACTCAGGAATGGAGAGCTGCATACCAAGACTTAAACGAAAAAGAACGGAGCGAAATACTTCCGATCATTTATAAGAATGATTTTAACCATATTGAATCTTTAACAGATAATCCTAGATTATTAAATGTCCTTGGTTATTATAAAAACTATCGGAAAGAGATTGCCGACCATAATTCGGAATTGTTTAAGTTAAAGCAAGAATTTGAATCACTGTCAAAGAATAAGCAGTATGGAATTAATTGAGAATGGGTCATCTATTGTATTATGGAAAGAGGATGACTATGGGCGTAAATTTCAGTTAGAGAAACTAAAATTTATCAATTCTTTATTTTGGCGTAAAAAGTTAGATGGCTTTTTTCGCGAAATGAAACAACAAGTTGCTGTAGGAGATTTGGAAGCATTGAAAAAGTTTCTCCGAAATGAAAGGGATATTGTTCTTAAGACATATAAAAGCAAGGGTTGTTACTATATCTGGGAGAAGTGCTTTGTCCCCGAAAAGAATATGTTTGATGGAGGAGAATTTCTAAAGAAAATCAATTATATTTCTACTGACAAGGAAACCAATGAAAGTGAGTTGAATGACACTTTTACTTATATTTGTTTGACAGAGAACATAGATAATATTTTGGCTCATGTATTGTCATTGGAGAAGTCGCAGGAAACTTCAAGGAATATTATACAAATACTATCAAGTCAGATTGTAGTCAATCATGGTAATATTATAATAAATAATAAAGTTGAAGATGTAAAATCTCAACGATTCTCTGAAGATGAGGAAGTTCTAACAAATTTGATATTCTCAGATAAATTGTTCTACGAAAATCATCGACTTCATCGTCTAAGAAATGAAATAGGGAAAAGTATTGATTTGAAAGATTATAATTCCATTTTTGGTGATCCTACAAGAAAGAGGATAAATCCAGAGATTCAAAGCGAATGGTATTACATAATTAAAGCTATTTCAGAATCGGGAATAGTAAAAAGGCATTCGGTGAATGACTTCTTGGATCAGATGTATCGATGGTACCCGTTGGCTTTTGAGGATTTTGAATCACTAGGAAAAAGAAAAGAGCTATTCAATAGAATGAGTAAGTCAATATCTCATGAGAAATCTCTTTGGAGGATAAACAAAGGAGAGGTTGTGAAAATAGAAGATATGTGGGCGCGTTTTTCTAGACTTCATTTAGATAAAAAGAAAGTCGAATATGTACAACCAATTGCATATAGTTTATTAGTTGGATTAAAGACACTTCGGAACGAATTGGAGAAAGAAAGTATAAAATAGGGAATCAGTAATCGTTTTTCCTCAAAAGAGACTCATTTTGGGTCTCTTTTTTTTTTATTCTCATTAGACACAAATATTAGATTGATTAGATAGAAACCAACAAAGTAATTAGAATTATTGGAATTATTTGTAAATTAGTAATTTACGTTGTTTGTATTCAATTTTTTTGTTTTATTTTTGCATCGTGATTCCGAAAGGGAAAATCTAAATGTAAAAATATAATATATGAAATCAAACATCAAAATTTTCAAAAGTGAGGAGTTCGGGAGTATCCGGACTCTGACGGACAAGGATGGCGAACCTTGGTTTGTCGGTAAAGATGTGGCTGGCATCCTTGGGTATAGTAATCCAACCAAAGCCATTAGAGACCGGGTCTTTGAGGAGGATAAGATGCTGGTGCAACTTGCTGAGACTCAAAGGGGGTCTAAATTGGACCCCCCTTGTGCAAGCAAGACAAACATCATGGTTATTAACGAATCAGGGCTTTACAGCTTGATTCTTTCCTCGAAGCTTGAGTCGGCGAAGCGGTTTAAACGGTGGGTGACTTCGGAGGTGCTTCCGCAGATACGCAAAACGGGCGGGTATATCCCTACTAAGGATAGCCAAGGGAGGCAGCTGAGCGACGAGGAGATTATGGCGAAGGCATTGCAAATTTCCCAGCGCACGATAGAACAGCAGCAGTCGCTTATCGACCGCCAGCAACAGACTATCGAGCAGCAGCAGCCGAAGGCGCTTTTCTATGACTGTGTGGCAGAGAGCGACGACACTTGCAGCGTGGCCGAGATGGCGAAGATGATTGAGGCCAACGGCTGCCCGATGGGACAGAAACGTCTGTTTGAGTGGCTGCGCAACAACGGCTATCTGTGTACCCGCAGGGGGCAGTTCTTTAATACGCCTTATCAGATATGGGTGGAAAGGGGACTGTTCCGCATCGAGACAAAGGTGGGCTACGGTGTCGACGGGATGGAGTATGTGAACCACACGACCCGCGTGACGGGCAAGGGTCAGGCTTATTTGATTTCGCAGTTTATTTCACCTAATGTTTAACTTAAAAAAATAGTCTTATGAAAACTAAAATTTTGAAGGTTGTTGCACAGACCGAAACGGTATATGTGCAGTCGAGAAAGAGTGAGAACGGCCAGGTGGCCAAGTGTTACATCCGCCTGCGGGAGCTGGGCGGGGAGTATGAGAACGAGTACCAATGTACGCTGTGGGGCAATATGGCTTTGTCGAGGTTCACGCCCGGCAGTATGGTGGCGGTAGGTCTCCGCTTCTCGGTACACGAGACCAACGGCGGTTGCTTCCAGGATATCCTGGCGACTGAAATAGTGCCATTAAACTAAGTATTCCACGTATCACGCGAATTGATTGTATTTTGCTTTAGTATAAAGTATGACTGAGTTTCGCCAAATAGTATTCATGTCGCGTCCCCTCGGGACGCAGTCGCTGATGTATAGGTATCACGGCACTGCGCCTTCGGCTTGTACCGTGTTATCAATGGTCTCACCCCTTTGGGGTGATTTGTAGAAGTAACATTAAATTATAAACTTGAGTTGAAGTGAGGGAATCAATTGAGCACCGCAAGGTGTAGGGCCCTTTTCTCAAAACTTCTCTCGCAAAAAACTCATACAATGAAAAAAAATAGTCTAAAAAAATCTATTGAAAAAAATACCACTTTGGATGGTATGATGACGTTCGGTAAAATGGAGAACGGACAGAATGTATTGGATTTTAGCAGCTTTGAGGCTGTGGAGATGGAGTCTTTTGTGGCCAACTGTAAGGTGCAGGCGATGAGGGACGGCAATGTGTATATCACCGAGTTGCCCAAACGGGTGCGCAACAAGCCCCTTTTCCGCGAGGATAACAGCTCGCTGACGCTGGGCAGGGACGGAAGGTATTACTTTGTGTTCGCGTTGCCAGCGGAACAGGTGAAGGCGCTTCCGGAGATGCTGGTGCACCAGTCGCTGGCGATAGCCCAGAAGGTGGAGCGTATGATAATGGACGGGAAGGAGGCGACGGAATGAGTGTGCATGTGATTTACTATCAGAACGGGGTGAAGATGATGCGTGCGGTGGTGTCGGGGGAGCAGTACCGGATGCTGCGCGGAAGCGCGAAGCAGCGGGCTATGGTGAAGGCTGTGCGCGAGGGCGACGAGGCTCAGAAGCCGCACCTGCTGCAGATGAACTATTCGTGTCTGCCCAATGAGGACGGGTCGCTGAAGGGAGCCACAAGGCTGAGCAGCAGCGTGGGGATGGATATAGACCATATTGCCCACGAGGAGCTGGCGAAGGTGAGGGAACGCATACTGGAGAAGAGAGAGGAGCTGGGACTGCTGATGCTGGAGTTGAGTGCCCGGGGTGCGGGCTACCACCTGGTGTTCCGCCGCAGGGCGGAGCTGACGCAAGAGGAGAACCTGCAATGGGCGAGCGAGTTGCTGGGTGTGGCTTTCGACAAGGGGGCGAAGGACATTACAAGGGTGTTCTATACCACCACCGACAGCGAGGAGGATCTGCAGTTTCTGGACGACGGGGTGTTTGAGATTGAGGAGGTGGCACAGCCCGAGGCATCGAGCCATCCCGCCCGCGAGGGGAGCGTTGCAGTGCTACAGTGCTACAGTTCGGAAAAGGATGACACACCCGACGGCGGGGAGCGGAGGGAATACCCGAAAGAGTATCACGGAGTGGCGTTTCCGGACATTATCAAGAAATATTGGGAGCTGTTTAACAACGGCAAGGAGCCCGCGATGGGCGACCGCGACACGCTGACTTACCAGCTGGCATGCGACTTGCGCCATATATGCGGGAGGAACGCAGAGTGGCTGGACCAGGTGATACCGTGCTATGACGGCTTTGCCCCCGAGGAGAAGCGGAAGAAGATAGAGAACGCATTGCAGGCCAAGAGCGAGGGGATGCCCTACAGGATGAGACAGGTGTTGCAGGCGTTGCATTCGATGTCGGCCATCAGGGCGTGCGGCGGCACCCTGACGACACCGCCGGAGATGCCCAAGCGGCTGCCGCCGTTGGTGAAGCTGCTGACGAAGAATGTGCCCGCGATGTATAAACCCGCTGTGGCCTCGGCGGTGTTTCCCGCTTTGGCGGCCCATCTGCACGGGGTGCGGTTCCGCTACTGGGACAATGTGGAGCACGAGGCGACTTTTATGAATGTGCTGATAGGCAGGCAGTCGATAGGCAAGGGCAGCATCAAGAAACCCATAGAGTATATCATGGAGGACATACGCCAACGCGACATCCCCAACCGCCAACGCGAGGCGGAGTGGAAGCAGAAAAATCCGGGTGCAAAACAGAAGAAAGACCCAAGGCCGACGGACATCTGCATACAGATGCTGATAGACAACCTGACCGATGCGGTGTTTAACCAGCGCATTGTGGACGCCAACAACAACGGGGGCCGCTTTATATACACCATAGTGGACGAGATTGACGCACTGAAGAAGGTGACCTCGAAAGGCAGTGGCGACGAGGTGGGACTGCTGATAAGGAAGGCGTTCGACAACTCGTTGGCCGGACAGGAGAGAGTGGGGGCGGACTCGGTGAGCGGCATCGCCCCGCTGCGGTGGAACTTCAACGCCTCGACCACACCGCCGAACGCACGCAAGTTCTTTTCGAAGATGGTGAACGACGGCACGGTGAGCCGGTTGGACGTAAGCACCATCATACTGAACGACGACGATGACGAGGTGCCCGTGATGGGCATATACGACCACCGGTTTGCCGCCGACCTTAAGCCCTATATAGACCGGTTGGAGTGGGCCAACGGGTTGATAGAATGCGCACAGGCCAACCGGCTGTCGGAGCAGATAAGAGAGGAGAACCGCGATAGGGCGAGGCTGTACGACTCGGAGGCATACAGGGTACTGTCGTACCGCGCGAATGTGATAGCGTGGCTGAAAGGGATGGTGCTGTATGTGGCTGGGGGCTACCGATGGGACAAGACGATAGCCGACTTTGTGCAGTGGAGCCAGCAATACAACCTGTGGTGCAAGATGCTCTATTTCGGCCAACAGCTGGAGAAGGAGCTTCGGGATGAGGTGGAGATAGAACGGCAGTCGGGGCCGCAGAACCTGCTGGAGTTGCTGCCCGACGAGTTTACCCGTGTGGATTATGTCCAGATGCGGCAGCAGCAAGGCCGCAGCGGCGGTGGCGAAAGTACCCTGCGCACATGGGTAAGTCGCGGATACATAGCCTACGATGCCTCCACCGACCACTACTGCAAGACCGAGGGGTATTTGAAGAAATACGGCACAAGGGGGAAGTAGGGATGGTGGCGATAGCGAACAACAAGGAAAGCTTCGTGGCGCTCTGGCGGCAGCTGGAGCACACGAGGCGGCTCCTCGGGATGCAGTACCGCCGCTTTTCGGTGCGCAATGTGCTGAAATCGTGGTTCGGGACCGAGGCGAGCGACGATATGATATGGGAGGTGTGCCGGCTGGCCACCTACAACGACGAGCAGCCGGTGTATGGGCTGAACGTGCTGCCTGTGCCGTCGCTGTATCCGCGCACGAGCCGCGAGTTGCTCCGCGCGGTAGTGGCGGTGCGGCTGGGCATCGGGGTGAGAGCGGTGGACGAGAAAGCCCTCGACGAGGCCTACACGGAGGCCTTCCCCTACAGCACTCCGCTGAACGTGAGCAAGAAAAGGCGTGAGCGAACCGCCGGAGACATGAAGCCAGGAACCGCCGAGGGGAATGACGGCGAGCCCCCGTAGCGGGGACTTTAGAGGAAGAAAGGTAGTGCGGCGGCGGGGAGCGCCACCGCCTCCGATGGAGGATGAGAAGAAAATTTTTGGCTGTTCCAATAATTATTCGTATTTTTGCATTTTGATTTGGATGTGTGAAAATGTTACTTTCAACGATAAACAAACAAATAATAATATGACACTCGAAGAATTTCAAAACGAATTGCGTGCCGGCATTCCCAATCCGCTGCCTGCACCCCAACCGTATGACACAACCGTAAACCATGCGCCCAAGCGCAAGGATATCCTGACCCCAGCAGAGAAGAAGCTGGCAATACGCAACGCCCTCCGTTATTTTGACCCCAAGGACCACGCTATGCTGGCTCCGGAGTTTGCCGAGGAGCTGAAGAAATACGGACGCATTTATATGTACCGTCTGCGCCCCACCTACAAGATGTATGCCCGCCCCATTGACGAGTATCCCGCCAAGTGCCGCCAGGCTGCCGCCATCATGCTGATGATTCAGAACAACCTGGACCCCGCTGTGGCACAGCATCCGCACGAACTGATTACCTACGGCGGAAACGGCGCCGTGTTCCAGAACTGGGCACAATACCGCTTGGTGATGAAGTATCTGAGCGAGATGACCGACGAGCAGACGCTGGTGATGTACAGCGGCCACCCGATGGGGCTGTATCCCTCGCACAAGGATGCTCCCCGTGTGGTGGTGACCAACGGTATGATGATTCCCAACTACAGCAAGCCCGACGACTGGGAGCGATATAACGCCCTCGGCGTGACGCAGTACGGCCAGATGACCGCTGGCAGCTATATGTACATCGGCCCGCAGGGCATTGTGCATGGCACCACCATCACCGTCCTCAACGCAGCCCGCAAACTGGGCGGCGGCACAGCAGGCAAGCTGTTTATCACCGCTGGCCTCGGTGGCATGAGCGGTGCCCAGCCCAAGGCTGGCGACATAGCGGGAGTGGTGAGCATCACCGCCGAAATCAATCCTGCCGCCACGCAGAAACGTTACGAGCAGGGCTGGGTGGACGAGGTTCACGACAACCTTGACGAATTGTTTGTGGCTGTGAACAAGGCCAGAGCCGAGAAGATAGCCCGCTCGTTTGCCTATCAGGGCAATGTGGTGGACCTTTGGGAATACTGCGCCGAGAAGGGCATCCAGGTGGATTTGGGCAGCGACCAGACCTCGTTGCACAATCCGTGGGCCGGAGGCTACTATCCCGTGGGCGTGACCTTCGAGGACGCCAAGGTGATGATGGCCGAGCAGCCGGAGCTGTTCAAAGAGAAAGTGCAGGAGAGTTTGCGCCGCCATGTGGCCGCCGTCAACAAGCTTACCGCCAAGGGTATGTATTTCTTCGACTATGGCAACGCCTTCCTGCTGGAGAGCAGCCGCGCGGGTGCCGACATCTGGAACGCGGACCACAGCGCTTTCCGCTATCCCTCATACGTGCAGGACATTATGGGTCCCATGTGCTTCGACTACGGCTTTGGTCCTTTCCGTTGGGTATGCACCAGCGGCAAGCCCGAAGACCTCGACAAGAGCGACCACATCGCAATGGAGGTGCTGGGCGAAATAGCAGCCACAGCTCCCGCCGAGATACAGCAGCAGATGCACGACAATATCCAATGGATTAAGGGTGCCAAGGAGAACCACCTTGTGGTGGGCAGCCAGGCCCGTATACTCTATGCCGACTGCGAGGGCCGCACCAAGATTGCCGCCCGCTTCAACGAGGCCATCAAGAAGGGCGAGATTTCGGCTCCTATCGTGCTGGGACGCGACCACCACGACGTGAGCGGTACCGACAGCCCCTTCCGTGAGACTTCGAACATCTATGACGGCAGTAACCGCTGCGCCGATATGGCTGTGCAAAATGTTATTGGCGACAGCTTCCGCGGAGCCACGTGGGTAAGCATCCACAACGGTGGTGGCGTAGGCTGGGGCGAAGTGATAAACGGTGGTTTCGGAATGGTGCTGGACGGCAGTGAGGCTTGCGACCGCCGTCTGCGCATGATGCTGCATTGGGACGTGAACAACGGCATCAGCCGCCGCAGCTGGGCAAGAAACGAGGGCGCTATGTTCGCCATCAAGCGCGCTATGGACATCTGCCCCGAGTTGAAAGTGACGATGCCCAACCTGGTGGACGACAAGATCCTCGAAGGACTGTTCTAAACCGATTGTAAATAACGGATGGTGATTAGGAATGTTTGCAAGACCTAATCACCATTCTTTTTTTGTGATGAGACAATTGAGGCTTATAATCTTGTGGCTTGCAGCGATGCTGTGCGGAGTTGCGGGAGCGGCTCAGCCGAGTGGGTGGGCAGACAGTCTACGCAGCGGTGACCTACTGTTTGTGGGCGACAGCACGGGGATGGGGCAGGCGGTGCAGGAATCGACGGGACGCTTCAGCCATGTGGCCATCGTGGAGCGGAGAGGAGGCAGCCTGTATGTCATTGATGCAACGCCCGCCAACGGTGTTGCCCGCCGTCCGTTGGGGCAGCTGCTGGAAGAGGGGATGCCGGTGGATGTGTACCGGCTGACTGTCCCTTTCGACACAGCGGCGATGCTGGCGAGAGCCCAAGAGCAGATAGGACAGCCTTACGACAATGCCTTCCTGCCCGACAACGGGGCTTTGTACTGCTCGGAGCTCATCTGTACGGTGTATCTCAGCCGTCAAGGGAAGCCGCTCTTTTCGACGAAGCCGATGAACTGGCGCGATGCCGACGGCAACATGCCCGACTATTGGGTAGAGCATTTCCGAAAACTGGGAATGCCTGTGCCGGAAGGAGTTGAGGGAACCAATCCCGCTGACCTTGCCCGTTCTTCTGTCCTCAAGTATGCCTTCTCGTTGCAATGAAAGCGATTGGGGATAATGCCACGCGGCGGCCGCCCGACTGTCACTCACCGCTATGGTGCGGGGGCGGTAATGTGTGCAAAGATTAAACCCATTTTATGTGTATTTAACAATATTCTGTGGTTGTAATCCACAAAATATTATAATATTTTGCTGATTATAACCGCAGAAATTAGTATATTTGCATGGTGAAATAATCGATGATTTACCCAAGGCGTTGCCATTGGGCTGGATTTGATTAAGCCCTTTCAGGGTGATTATTGGAGATTATTGGATTGCTGGGGAAAATATTATCTATGCTATGCAATTTTGCAGGCCGCTGTGCGTTATAGGGGAAAATGAACTCTTAAAAAATTATTGATTATGGGAAAGAATGTTCCATTCAAGAAAAACATGATTCAAGGTGGCAGCATTGTGCTGGCGGCCTTGGTGCTGGGTATTTTTATGGTCTGCACAGTGAAAACGTTGAAGAGCTATGACGACACAGTGTTGGTGCGTGGTCTATGCGAGAAGGAGGTGCCGGCGGACCGTGTGGTGTACCGAATCAGTTATTCGGAGAAGAGTAACTCTTTGGCCGACCTCCGCAACACGATTCGCCAAAACAACGACATCATCATGGAGAAACTGCGCAGTGCGGGTTTCAAGGATGATGAGCTGAAGGTGGGCAACGCCAGCTACGATGACCGTTACACCTATGCCAACGACGTGTCGCAGATTACTTTCCGTTATCAGGCCAACCAGACAATCACGGTGTTTTCGAAGAATCTGGACTTGGTGCGCAAGGTGCAGCAGACGCTGGAAACCGACCTTGTGAACCAGAATATCTTGGCCAGTAGTTGGGCTGATTACCAGTTCCTTGGTCTGAACCAGATAAAGCCCGCCATGATTGCGGAGAGTTTGGAGAACGCCCGCGCCGCTGCCGACGAGTTTGCCAAAAACAGTCACAGCCGTATAGGCAAGATGCGCACAGCCTCGCAGGGCTATTTTGAGGTTGAGGACCTTGACGAGAATACTCCTCAGGTGAAGAAAGTCCGCGTGGTGACCACTGTGGAATACTATCTTAAGTAATCCGGATATGAGATTACGGATTTCGTTGAGCACCTTACTATTGGCATCACTGCTAATGGTAGGGTGCTCTTCTGTTGCAAAGGTGATGTTCGGCATTGATGAGATTGATGAATATAATGCCGAACGGGTCGCTTCGTTCTACAAGGAAAGCAGTTCGTTAATACCTTGTCATCAGATAGTTGCCACCGCTGCCCAGCAGGATAGTGCCATCCGTATTGATTTAGACACAGCAATGATGCAGCATCGTGGGCAAATGGTTCAGGTGCTTTATTTTGACCGCGACTCGCTGGTGTTTTACCATATCAGTTGCTATACTCAGAAAGGCTTGTTCCGCACAGATTGGAACACTTATGGCTCTTTCAACACGTTCCCGCCAAACCCTACGGTTGTGGACGACCCTCGGGGCGGAATGACTTTCGAGGCGTATAGGCGTATTTTCCCTGGTCTTGTGTCAGACAAACGGTATAAGGTCATTATTGTTTGGAGCAATGTGCTTAGGCCGCTATCGCAAAAGGCCGTGCGGACTGTTACCGACAACGTGTCCGGGAGGGATGATGTGGATGTGTTTTTGGTCAATATTGATCATTGGTTTGTTTGGTATAGAAATAAGCAATAGTGTGATTCCATGAACACTGTTTTTGAATTCCGTCGATGTGGGATTGAACATCTCGATATTGTCCTTGATGTGGAAAGCGAGACATTGCAATCGCTTGAACGTCCCGACACCCTGAGACGTAATAGCTTGGAGATGTGGCGCAGGGTTCTCCAGCCTCCCCATTACTGCCTGGGAGCATGGGTAGGGGAGGAGTTGGCGGGTTTGGCCGTTCTCTATATCCCCTCGGGGGAAGACCCGGACAATCTCGCAGCTATGTTGAAAAATGTGGACGTTAGAGACTATGTACCGGCCAATTATAAGATATGCATTGTGCGACCCCGTTGGCGCGGACGCCATTTGCAATTCCAGCTGGGGCAACGGCTTGCTGCCGAAGCCAAGACGAGGGGAATCAACTTGCTGTGCGCCACAGCCTCCCCGTATAATGGGGCAAGTGTTAAGAGTCTTCTGGATTTGGGCTATCGTGAAGATTCGCGGGTGGAGAAATATGGTTTTGAGAGAATACTTTTTTATCAAATCAATTAATTTGTGTATCTTTGCAGCGTCATTCATTGGATGAGATGGGAAATCAAGAATGATGTAAAGGTAATGGTATGAAACATTTGATGGCAAAGATAATGGTTTCTGTGGCATGTGCGATTATCATGCTGCATGCCGTTGTACCCCACCATCATCACGACTGCTGCGATGCCAAGGGTTTCACATTCGAGACCGAACTTGCCTGCCATTGCCATTGCGACTGCGACCATCACGACAACGATCATCATTCCCATCATCCATTTAATGTCTGCCTATTGCAGGAAATGCTCTCGCACTTGGTGATTTCCACCAGCGATGACCATCTAACCGCTGCAGCTATAATAAAGGCAGAAGCCAACCATTTTATTGTTCTGGCAATTCCTTGTCTTCCGTCAGTAGTGCTGACTCCGGTTTTGCCTGTTCAAATTATGTGGTGGCCTTCAGGTTCGGCCCCACTTACTACGGCTCCCGTTCTGGGTGCCAATGGCTTGAGAGCCCCTCCCTTTATGGCTTAACGATTGTAAGGATTCGTTAATTCGTAAATGTGTCATTTCTTTAATCGATACACGCATTTACACATTCACACATTTAATTTGTTTTTATTACTTTAACTATGAAGAAAATAGCCATAATTATATCCATGGTGCTTGTTTTTGGTATGATGCCCGCTTGTCACCATGCAGGGGAGGAACACGACCATGAACACGAACATCATCATGATGCAGAACAATATACGTTCTATAGCGCCGATTTTGAGCTTTTTGCCGAAGCCGAGCCTTTTGTGGTGGGACAAGAGTCGAAAGTGGCCGCGCACCTCACCCGTCTTTCCAACTTCAAGCCGCTTGACTCCACTCAGGTAAAAATCAGTCTTATTGTTGAAGGGGATACGGTCACCGAGACAATAGACCGACCGGAGCAACCGGGCATATACAAATGCACATTCAAGCCCACCAAAGCTGGTTGTGGCCAGTTGCGAGTAGAAATCATGCAACCTAACGGGATTTCGGTGGTAAGCCATCCACACGTTCATGTTGTAGCCAACCATGAGGCTTTGCATGAACATGAGCATGAACACCACCATCATGCCCACGCCCCATCCAATGCCATCACCTTTACCAAAGAGCAGAGCTGGAAGATAGATTTTGCCACAGCTACGCTCCGTTCCCAGCCTTTTGGTGCTGTAATCAAGGCTTCAGCTCAGGTATTGCCTTCGCAGGGTGATGAGCGTGAGGCTACAGCAACAGCCTCGGGCGTGGTGCTATATAGCAATCCTAATCTGGTAGAGGGAACAGCCGTCAAGGCAGGTCAGCAACTCTTTGTTATAGAAAGTAACGGTATGGCTGACAATAATATGAGTGTTCGATTGCAGGAAGCCACTTCGAACTATACTGTGGCCAAGTCCGATTACGAACGCAAACAGCAGTTGGCCGAGGACAAGATTGTTTCCCAGGCGGAACTGCAGAGAGCCAAAGCAAGGTACGAGACAGCCAAGGCCGTATATGACAATCTGAAAGGCAATTTCTCTCAAAAAGGAGCTGTGGTGCGTGCCCCCATCAGCGGATACATCCAGAGAATCAATGTCACCAATGGTGGCTATGTCGATGCCGGAGCCTCTGTGGTTACGGTGTCTCAAAACCGCGACCTCTTTGTCCGTGCCGAAGTGCAGCCCCGTTACTACAGTCAACTTGCTGGCATCAGTGGTGTCAATATGGTCATTCCTGGTGACAATCACGTCTACACACTGTCCGAGTTGAATGGTAGTTTGGTTTCCTATGCTAAGTCTACCGACCTCGACTGCCCCATGGTTCCAGTCACTTTCCGTGTGCGCAATCAGGGCAACCTGCTCAGTGGCAGCTTCGTCACCCTTTACATCACCACCCGCTCCGACCGCCAGGCATTGGTTATCTCCAATCAGGGCATTGTGGAGGAAATGGGCAACTACTTTGTATTCGTGCAGCTGACGCCCGAATCGTTCGAGAAACGTTTGGTGACCCTTGGTGCCACCGACGGACGTTGCACCGAGATTCTATCCGGCGTCAAGGAAGGTGAACGGGTTGTAACACGTGGTGCCTCGATGGTTCGATTGGCACAAAACGGAGCAGCCCTCGACCCGCATGCTGGGCATGTGCACTAATGTTATATAGGGTATCGTGTGCAGGATAATTCTTAGTTCTTGCCTCAATTGCCATTTTATCAATCATTTTATTCGAATACAATGAAAAGGTTATTCTTTTTAGTAATATTATTGTTGGGCTTGACTCCCCAGGTGATAGGCCAAATTCATTTTGCCGATGTGCTGAAAGCAGTGGAGGAGAACAGTCCTGTTCTCAAGTCAGCACGAGTTCAATCGGAGGCGGCGCAGTCGGCTGTCCATGTGGGACTACTGCTGCCCAACCCGACCGTCGAGGCTGGTTATTTCTTCCCCAGTCCCAATGAGCTGGGTGTCCGTTGGGACCTTCGTGCCTCACAGTCGTTCGAGTTTCCCACCGTCATTGCCCATCGTGCACATCTGCGCGATTTGCAGGAGCAAGCTGCCGCTATTGGCTACCAAACAGTGCGCGCGGCCACTCTGCTCAATGCCCAACTGCTGTGTGCCGACCAGGTGTACTATAACGCTGTATTTCATATTTATTCCCGTCGTTGCGTGGCGGCCTTCCGTCTTGTCGACCTTTATCAAAAACGCTACCAGTCTGGCGAGTGCTCGGTGTTAGAGTACAACCGGGCACAGATGTATCTGGCCGACGTTCAGGACCAGGCTTCTCGTTGCGGACTTCAATCCGACCATGTGACCCATGAGCTTCAGACCCTCCTTGGAAGCGACAATTACCAACTGCTGCAGATGGAGTATGAGGAAATGGTGGTTGAAGCCGATTTCGACCAATGGTTTCAACGACATGAAATGAACCACCCTGAGATGCGTATGCTCGACAACCGTCTCTCGACCAGTCAGCAGCAACTGGCACTCAGCAAGTCGCAGTGGATGCCGGAATTCAGTGTGGGCTATGCTTCCGAAAATCGGGTAAACGAGACATTCCGCGGGGTCACCGTGGGTCTCACCATTCCGTTGTGGAGCCAAAAGCGTGCTGTGAAGGCATCCCGTCTGGCTCTCGAAGCCGCCCAAGAGGAGATGTCGAACCAACGTTACCAACTCTACAATTCGCTGCAATGCATATACCACCGCTATGCTGCCATGATGGATGTCGTTAGCAATCTGAAACAGGCTCTTGAGCAGTACAATAGTGTCGATTTGTTGGAGAAAGCTCTTGTGGCTGGAGAAATCAACCTTGAGCAATATCTTCTTCAAGTGGATTCCTACTACGACCTTGAACTTCGTTTGAGAGAGGCTTCCCACGAATTGGAAGTGCTCCACCTTAATCTATATGCTATTGAACTATAAAACAAACCTTCCCACGTTTGGATATCTTTCTTTCCGTGTGGATTAATACGACTATATTATGCTAAACAAGATAATAAAATTCAGCTTAGACCATAAACTCTTCATCCTTGTGGCAGCTATCCTGCTGATGGTTGCCGGATTGTGGTCGGCCAACCGTACGGATATCGATGTATTCCCCGACCTCACTGCCCCGCAGGTGGTGGTTATGACCGATGCCCACGGTATGGCCTCCGAAGAGGTGGAGCGTCTCGTCACCTTCCCCATCGAAACCGCTGTCAATGGTGCCACCAATGTCCGCCGGGTCCGCTCCACTTCCTTGGCGGGTGCCAGCTTTGTCTTTGTCGAATTCGACTGGGGAATGGATGTCTTCCGCGCCCGTCAGATAGTCAGCGAGAAGATGACCACCCTTGCCGAGCAGTTGCCCGAAGGCATTACTCCTATTTTGGCACCACAAAGCAGTGTGATGGGCGAAATCTTCTTTGTCGGTCTTCAAGTCGACGATTCCGCTCAAATCGCCAATCCCACATCCCAACAGGAACTCCGCACCATTGCCGAGTGGGTTGTTAAACCTGCCATCCTGGGCACCGGTGGTGTCTCGCAGGTTACTATCATCGGTGGCGACTATAAGCAGTACCAGATTCTTGCCGACCCAATCCGTATGCAGGTCTATGGTGTCACTATGGCCGATATTGAGGCGTTGGGCAGCAGTATCAGTGCCAACTCCACCGGTGGTGTCATACGTGACTTCGGCAACGAGTATGCCCTTCGCGGTATGGGCCGTTCCTGCGATGTCGATGAGTTGGGTTCCTCTTTCGTTACCATGCATCAGGGCCATCCCGTCCGTCTCAGCGATGTGGCCGAGGTGCGTGTGGGCAATGCCCCCAAGATGGGCTATGCTTCCTGCAATGCCCAGCCGGCCGTCATTCTCTCCATCTCCAAACAGCCTAACATCAACACCCTCCGTGTTACCGAAAACATCGAAGCCAATCTCCAGAACATTGCCAAAACACTCCCTCCCGATGTCAAGATGAATACGCATATCTTCCGTCAGGCCGATTTCATCCAGTCGTCGGTGGGCAATGTGGGCAAAGCATTGCTAGAGGGAGCCATATTCGTGGTTATAGTGCTTTTCCTTTTTCTCGGCAGTTTTCGCACCACGCTCATCTCCATCATCTCCATTCCCCTTTCGCTTCTGGGTACAGTGTTATGCCTTTATCTTTTGGGCTATGAAATCAACACGATGACTTTGGGTGGTATGTGTATCGCTATTGGCTCTCTTGTCGACGATGCCATCATCGATGTGGAAAATGTCTACAAACGGCTCCGGCAGAATCACCAGCTGCCGCCCGATTGTCGCGACACCGCTTACAATGTGGTCTTCCATGGTTCGTCCGAGATTCGCAGCTCCATCATACATGCCACTCTTATTGTGATGATTACCTTTGTGCCTCTGTTCTTCCTCGACGGGCTCGAGGGTCGTATGCTCAAACCTCTCGGCATTGCTTACCTTATCTCGCTTTTCATGTCGCTGCTCGTAGCCATGACTGTCACACCGCTCTTGTGCAAACTTCTTCTTTCCAATGAGGCCTACCTTAACCGCCGAGAGAAAGACAGCTGGTTGGCCACCTGGCTCTCCAATGGCTACCGTCGCATGCTCCAGTGGGCTTTAGGCCACCGCCGTCCCGTCATTTTCACCACTGTGGCGCTCCTGATGGTTGCCATAGGTCTCTTATTCACTGTCGGTCGCGATTTCCTGCCCTCGTTCAACGAAGGTTCTCTCACCATTGCTGCGGTTGCCAAGCCGGGCATTTCGTTGGAAGAGAGTAATAAGTTAGGTCTCATGCTGGAAAAAGAACTTCTCGCCATCCCGGAGGTTACCTCCACTTCCCGCCGCACAGGCCGAGGCGAGTTGGACGAGCACTCACAAGCCACCAATGGTGCCGAGATTGATGTCAACTTCCAACTGTCCGATCGCAGCAAGGAGGCTTTCATGGCCGATGTGCGTTCCCGTCTGGCCTCTATACCCGGAGTCGTCACCAGTGTGGGGCAGCCGCTGGGCCACCGCATTGACCACATGGTCAGTGGTACCCAGGCAACCATTGCCATCAAGATTTTCGGTACCGACCTCAGCCAGCTCTACATGCTGGGCAACCAAATCAAAGGGGCTGTCGCCGACATAGAGGGCCTTGTGGATATAAATGTGGAGCAGCAAACCGAAACTCCGCAGCTCCAAGTGCGTGCCAACCGTGCTATGCTTGCCCAATATGGCATCACCATGGAACAGTTCAACAGTTTTGTGGCTACTGCGTTCAATGGCGAGAAGATAGGCGATGTGTATGAAGGTCAACGCAGTTTCGACCTCGTCCTCAAACAGCGGTTTGCCAACGACACCCTCACCATCGAGGATGTGAAGGATGCACTCATCGACACCTACGACGGCGGCAAGGTGCCCCTTGGTGTGGTGGCCGATGTGGTGTCGGTAGGTGGCCCCAACACTATCTCGCGCGAGAATGTGCAACGCAAGCTTGTTGTCTCGGCCAATGTCAGTGGCCGCGATGCCATCGGTGTTGTGGAGGAGATTCAGAATACTGTCGATAAACAGATACATCTTCCCGAAGGCTACCGCATAGAGTATGGCGGACAGTTCGAAAGTGCCAAGGCTGCCACCCGCACCCTTATTCTGGTCTTCATTGTTGCGCTTGCAGTCATCTATCTGTTGCTCTACACCGAGTTTAAAAGCCTTTCCCTTTCGATTATTGTATTGCTCAACCTTCCTTTGGCACTGATTGGCGGTGTGTTGGCCATCAAGCTGGGCTCCAACACCCTCAGCACTCCTGCGCTCATCGGCTTTATCACTCTTTTCGGTATTGCCACCCGCAACGGCATCCTCCTGGTGTCGCGGTTCCAGACGCTCTTTGCCCAGCAGCGTGATTCGGCCTCATCCTCCCGCGAATTGATTATGCAAGGCTCACTCGACCGATTCAATCCCATCCTTATGACGGCGCTCACTACGGCTCTTTCGCTTGTGCCCATGATTCTGGCTGCCGACCATCCGGGCAACGAGATTCAGGCCCCCATGGCGGTGGTTGTCCTTGGCGGTCTAGTCACCTCTACACTGCTCAACATCTTTGTGGTTCCCATTGTCTTTGAATGGTATCACAACTGGCAAAACAAACGACTTGCAAAACATTGAACATGAAACAAACAACACTTTGCTATCTGGAACATGACGGGCGTTACCTCATGCTTCACCGAGTCAAGAAGGAAAACGATGCCAGCCACGACAAGTGGATTGGGGTGGGGGGCAAGTGCGAAGAACACGAAAGCCCCGACGAGTGTATGCTCCGCGAAGTGAAGGAGGAAACGGGCCTCGATATTGTCGATTGGCGCTATCGCGGCATTGTAACCTTTATCAACGACATCTGGCCGTCCGAATACATGCACCTCTTCACGTCGTCCCGTTGGACGGGTGATTTGCTCACCTGCAACGAGGGAGATCTAGAATGGGTGGACAAACGGGAACTCTTCAATCTCAATCTATGGGAGGGAGACAAGATTTTTCTGCGTCTCTTGATGAATCCCGACCAGCCGTTCTTCTCGCTCAAGCTCGAGTATCATGGCGATGACCTTTTTGCTGCAAAGCTCGACGGTCGCCCTCTCGCACTCTGATGTGGCGGCGTGGGCTTAGCCATAGCCCATGCCGTTACACCAATTATTGTATTTCCACTACAGAGGATACAAAATATAAAGGCCCGCATGTGCGGGCCTTTAATATTCTTCGAAGCTTTGAATGCTCTCAGTACAGGTAGGCTTATTCAGCGTTGATGACAGCTTTGTGAACTGCATTCCAACCAGCGGCGTTGATGCCCCAGTTATTGGTGGAGTTCTTGTTACCGTTGATTCTAACCTTGCTTCTCTTTACTTTTTTGTTGGCATTAATACCCATAGTAGTATGTTTTTATTTGTTTAACTTCTTGATTTAATGATATTAATAAGGCTATTCGCCTTTTAAAAGCATTTGCAAAATTACAACATTATTTCGACATGACAAAATTTTTTTTCATCAATCCTATTGTAATGGCACTTAGTTGTCTCTTTTTGCCCCTCCTTTCCTTTGGTCTCTCCAATTTGGACATCGTGTTTTTTTAGTCATGTCGCGTCCCTGCCGGGACGCCCTATAGTCTGTCATATTGCTCTCACGGCACTGCGCCCTGTGGGGCTTGTACCGTGTTATCTATGTCGCGTCCCTGCCGGGACGCCTTATAGTCAGTCATGCTGCTCTCACGGCATTGCGCCATGTGGCTTGTACCGTGTTATTCATGTCGCGTCCCTGTCGGGACGCCCTATAGTCAGTCTTGCCGCTATCACGGCACTGCGCCCTAGGGGGCTTGTACCGTGTTATGCATGTCGCGTCCCTGTCGGGACGCCCTATAGTCTGTCATATTGCTCTCACGGCACTGCACCCTGTGGCTTGTACCGTGTTATTCATGTCGCGTCCCTGTCGGGACGCCCTATAGTCAGTCTTGCCGCTATCACGGCACTGCGCCCTAGGGGGCTTGTACAGTGTTATGCATATCGCGTCCCTGTCGGGACGCCCTATAGTCTGTCATATTGCTCTCACGGTACTGCGCCCTAGGGGGCTTGTACCGTGTTATGCATGTCGCGACCCTGTCGGGACGCCCTATCAGCCATCATGCTGCAATCACGGCACTGCGCCCTAGGGGGCTTGTACCGTGTTAAGCATGTCGCGTCCCTGTCGGGACGCCCTATAGTCAGTCTTGCTGCTATCACGGCACTGCGCCCTGTGGAGCTTGTACCGTGTTAAGCATGTCGCGTCCCTGCCGGGACGCCTTATAGTCAGTCATGCTGTTCTCACGGCACTGCGCCCTGTGGAGCTTGTACCGTGTTATGCATATCGCGTCCCTGTCGGGACGCCCTATCTGTTGTCATATTACTATCACGGCACTGCGCCCTGTGGCTTGTACCGTGTTATCTATGTCGCGTCCCTGTCGGGACGCCCTATAGTCTGTCATATTGCTATCACGGCACTGCACCCTAGGGGGCTTGTACCGTGTTATGCATGTCGCGTCCTTGTCGGGACGCCTTATAGTCAGTCATGCTGCTCTCACGGCACTGCGCATTGTGGAGCTTGTACCGTGTTATGCATGTCGCGTCCCTGTCGGGACGCCTTATAGTCGGTCTTGCCGCTCTCACGGCACTGCGCCCTTGTGGGGCTTGTACCGTGTTATGTATGTCGCGTCCCTGTCGGGACCCCCTATCGGCTGTTATACTGGCATCATGACCCGTCCCGATAGGGACGAGACCTTGCATAACACGGTACAAGAGGACAGAGTCCTCGCAGTGCCGTGACAAGACAACCAATAGACCAGCGTCCCGACAGGGACGCGACAATGCATCTTTAATGAATCGCCGCGCTTGTATTATGAAACAGACCATACACTGTCCTGCGCTCGAAGCCCAGTTCCGCCCCGTGGAATAGACCTACTCTTCTGGATGTTCTTTTAATCGATGTTGCATCAAAGATGCTAAGATAGTCGTAATGTAATATTCCTGAGGACAAATCTCGGCTCTATTTAGTATTTCAGCCTCTAATGGGTAGTCTAAAGGAAGAATCTCCCAATTTATCATCCACCCTCTTTGATACATTGGGGTGTTGTAGATTAAATCAGGTGAAAGAAACTCTTGTCCAAGTTTGTTCAACATTACTTCTTTCCCATTTGCAACAGCTCCGGCAATTCCTTCTGCAAAACTGCCGAAACATCCACAAGGATTATCTCTTCCATCCATGCTGTTATACTGGAATGGTATCATCACACGGTTCCTGTGGTCGATGAATCCCCACTTGCCACAATAGCATACAGCAGCAAATCCTTCATTGAAAGGAAGCACGTCATCGTACTCACATGGAATAACTTCGTTTCCAGACTTGTCACAATATCCCCATAATTCTCTCTTTCCTCCTTTCTTATCCGTATGCATCAAGCAGACAGGCAATAAACCTTCAGAATAGTACTTGGCATTGTCGTAATTCAATCCCACAAGTTGATTTCCCGCAGCGTCAATAGTAAATAGTCTTTCGCCGGATTTGCATACAGCCAAGCCTTCCGAAAAGGCATTTGCCATTTCGTATTGTGGAGCGACGATGATTACCCCTCTGACATTGACAAACCCATACTTTTCATCTCTCTTGATTATGCCGGGACTATCATCATTGATTCCTCCTAGCAGAACAACGTCATACTCGGCAGGCAACACCATATTGCCATTCGTATCAATTATTCCATATTTGTCAGCCACTTTGACACGAGCCAAGCCACACGATTCATACACATCTGCATCATCGAAAAAATACGGCACTACCAAATTATTCTCCTTGTCAATATATCCCCATTTTCGTCTACGCTCTACGCCATATAACATACACGCTACAGGAGCAAGTCCACAATTGAAATCGCGTGCATAAGCATATTGAGGAGGGATAGACTCTCTGACATTTGGCCCAAGATAGCCGTATTTACCATCGAGCGACACCCTTCCCATCTTTTCAGTGAATAAGCAAGCGCTGTCGTATTTGTATTGACATCTGGTCCGCCCCTCTTTGTCACAATACCCCCATTTGCCAGTTCGATTGCTTTGCATCGGTATAGGGTCGTCTGGATGTTGCAACTTGCTTTTATATTCCACTCTCTCAACTGCTGGCGTGGGGTGTCTTTTGCCGCATATTGACATTAACAGTTTCACCATCTTATCCCAATTTTCCAATGTCACCCACGGTAACATCTTTTCTACATTTAGAGCCATTTCTAGACGAATACCATCCATATTGCCAATGACAATGATGGGCTTCTTATATTCAATGGCTATGCCCAAATCATAAATGACAGCAGATGAAAGAGAGTGTCTGTAGTCGTATACCAAAACGCATTTGGAAGACTTAATCAAATGTCTTCGTAAGTTCAGGTTCTCACGCTTGGTGCTTTTGTGCATTCTAAAATGGTGATGGCTATAGTCATCCCATACGGAATAGCCCATTCTTCTAAGTTCGAGCGACACATCTACCCATCCACAATGGAAGATATGGTCTGCTATTCCGGTAATCAGATAAACATCTATTTGCATGGAGTATTCAACTTTTATAGGAACATTTTGAGTCGATTACTATGTGAACTATTTCTTAATCTGGTGAGTGCTTTGGACTGTATTTGTCTGACACGTTCCCGAGTCAGTTTCAACTGTAGGGCAATCTCATCCAAACTGAGAGGATATGACTGGTCTATCCCAAACGATAGTTTGATAACAATCTGCTCAATCTGTGGGAGAATAGCGATTATATTGCCTATCTCCTTATGTAGCGATTCGGCCATCAACGATTCATCCGTCCGGGAGGAATTGTCAGCGATGGAGTCAATTCTCGTACTGCCCTCGTCTCCTTGCACAGGAGCATCGAGGGAAACGGGGCGCGCGGAGGTCTTAACCAGCCAACGAACGTGTTCTTCGTTGGCCTCAAGTCTTTCTGTTATCTCTTCCGCCGTAGGTGTACGATGTAATTCCTGTTCCAGCTGAGATGATTCCAGTCCCATCTTGTAAAGAAGTGACAACTGATTTGCAGGGAGAGACACAGTGCGACCCTCTTTCGAGATGGCTTGAAGTATCGACTGCCGAATCCACCACACGGCATAAGAACAGAACTTAAAACCTCTCGTCTCGTCGAAACGTTTGGCCGCCGTCATCAACCCCATATTCCCGGCACTTATCAGGTCTTCCAGATCCAGCCCCATATTCTGGTAGTTCTTGGCCACCGATACCACGAAACGCAGATTGCTTTGTACCATTCGTTCCAATGCAACATTGTCACCTTCACGAATACGACGAGCCAAGTCAGACTCGTCTTTAACGGTCAGCAACGGATACTTGGCGATGTCCCGAAGATAGGCATCAATTGTTCTCGATGTGCGAGGGGTAATGCGCGATTTGATTTGTAAATTCTTCATTAATATATGTTTTTGTTATTTTATCTTCTTTGAAACCCAATGGTCATTTTATTTGACTTCTGGTTCACAATGGTCTCGTGTTCGCAGAGGCTGACAATATCCTCCAGTTTTGTTACTCCGCCACGAAGAGTCTCATCCACAGTGACTTTACGGGTAATGTTCTCAATCTGGCCACCAGCGAATTTGGGAAAACGTTCCGACAGAATGGTGGCATCCTCCGTGTCCAACGAAGGCAGCATGCTCTTCCATATCTTTGCACGAGCTCCGGTGTCGGGCAAATCAAACTCTACCTTATAAAGGAAACGACGCTCGAAAGCCGTGTCCATATTGTTGACCAGATTGGTGGTGGCTATCATAATTCCATCGAAAGACTCCATTTCCTGCAGCACGATGTTCTGAATAGCGTTTTCGCCTTTGTCAATAGCACGTTCTGCACCATCCATACGTCGGCCTATCAGTGCGTCGGCTTCGTTGAGCAACAGGATGGGCATCCGTTTGGTGCTCTTGCACAACTCACGGTACTCGTCGAACATTGCTTTGACGTTCTTCTCGCTTTCGCCAACCCATTTGTTGCGCAGCTGGCTGTATTCCACCTGATAGATGTCTCGACCGGTCTGCTTTGCCAACTGATAAACCGTCTCGGTCTTACCTGTTCCGGGACCACCATGGAACAAACAGGTAAAGCCACAACGAAGATTTCTCTCTTTCAAACGCTTCAGCACACCACGCAGTTGCTTTTCCATCAACAGCGAAGCAAGGTCTGATACCTGGCGGCTAGTATCTTCGTTGTAGAAGAGGGCTCTTTTCGTAATTGTCTTTGCAAACAATAGCTTACTCTTCATGCTTTCTCTCTTTCGGCTTTTCACCAATTCGGGATTGAGCCGCATCTTTGCCTTTTCTGTCAATGCATAACCCTTATATACAGCCAAGCCTTCTTCAAAAGAGCATTCTACCAGACCGTTCGCAATCAGTTTCGACTTTCCGCTTACCAAGTCGTTTCCGAGTTCACGGCTGGAATCGTCCCCATAGAAGATATAATCCACATCCGATACGGCAACAGGCTCGTTCGAGTCGACCCACCCCAAAGCGAGTGCTATCAGGAATCGAAACTCCATCTCGCTCAGGAGGTCTTTATAGTATAACAATCCCTGGACACAAGATAGTTTGGTATTGCAAGCCAACAACCTGTCCATAGAATGGTGAAGCATAAAGGTGGATATTTCTTTTCGGTATGCTTGTTTGTGCAAATGGTGTATTTCCGTAAACAGGCCGTCATTTGTGTCAAACACGTGCCGGTCCTCAACAACCGACTCGTTCCGGCTAAGGGCCAGAAAGACATCGTTGGAAAAGACATAACTTGATTTCCCGTCAAGAACAATGTAGCCTTTCTCTGAAAGCGAGTCGAAGGCAGCCATACGTTGCATGACTTCAATCTTGCTGCACCCAAGATGTTTGCTAACATCGCTCATGGTGGCCCAAGAATCAGACCCCTCTTCCAATATGATAGCCGTAAGGATAATCTCCTCATCGGTAAGTCCAAGACGCTCGTTCAGATAATCGAAGGCATAGCTCGCCCATTCCTCATTACGGTAGATGTGTTTGCAGAACTGGCTGTCTTTGCTGGCCTCCAGCACGTCCTGCAATGCTTCGAGCAGGGTCTCACAACGGTGTGCATTACGGTCGGCTTCCACCTTGATTAAGGGTTCGATGTTGACGAGGTCGTTGTTATTCTTTGTCCTTTTGCTCATTTTTTTATGTTTCTTTATTATATGGTTTTATGTTTAACCGTTGTCGGAACCGATAATACAGTTCCGACAACGGAATCTAGTCTTTAGAATCTGGATTTTTTACCTTTGGTAACCTGTGTGTCCCAAACACAACTCTCGTCATTCATAACATACTGACGAACTAATTTGGCAGCAAGTTTTTGCATTTTTTCTCCTTTCACGCAGATGAAGTAATAGCAAGTCCCATTACAGAACTTCATCTCGGCCCATACGGAATTACCGTTCCAATACTTCTTGGAAGCACAATTCAGGGAGTCGAATTCCACTTTGGAATCAACTTTCTTAAAACCATAAAACTTACTCATAAAAATTAAAATTTAATTATTTAAATATGAATTAATTATATGTATTATTATATAGTTGTGTGTTTTTTATTAATAAATGAATTGCGCAAAAAATACGAATAAATAGCCATACTGTTTCCGGCCCAATTAAAATGCAAATACACAACAATAAAGATACTTCCCAAATGAAAGCAATCGTAGTGTGGTATAAAAAAAAGAGCAATCGTACGATTGCCCTTTTAAAAATTGATGTGTGATAGATTTAAGTCTAATCTAAAACCAGATGGAATATCAATGACATAAAAAGATTCTTTCTGCTATCCTATGTTGTCGACATCTTCGTCTGAGTAGGCCGGAATAACTGATATGGCTACTGGTATGCGTGAGTTCTTATTCTCTTTCTCTTTTTTCTTTTTCAATTTTATTGCAAAGTCAGCTTTGTGTTCGTCCACCCATGATTCCAGTTGATGTAAAACCACCACTAATGAGCGTCCACGGTTCGTTAGAGAATAACCAAAAGATTCTTTCTTTTCGCTGTAATGAATCAAACCATACTCTTTAAGAGTATTAAGGGCCTGACTTAACATTTTGTCTGATGAGCTAAGGGACGATTTACGTATTTCGCTAAACCTCATTGGCTTGTTGTTATTCTCTTCCAAGGCAAAGAGTACCTTCAAATGCCAACGTTTGCACAAATCGGCCATCAGCACTTCTGTGGGTTGAAAGCTCTTTTTCAGTTTCGCTTCGTAATGCTCAGGAATATTATCTTTTTTGTTTACTGGCATAGTTAGTCCATTATTACTTTTTTTCATATAGCCTTTGCAACTCTACTTTTACTTGCTCCATAAAAGAAATAGCGGCATCTTTATTTTTATTGAATTTCAAATACTTGTATGACTTAATATCTTTCGATCTGTTAATCCAGTTTCTTTCGGAAAACATATTGAAAAGTCTGTTTTCAGGAGAGAACTCATTGAAAATATATTCCGCATCGGGGTATTCGTTCCATCTATCATTTCCTTTTCCCCAATCTTCTCTTTGTTGCCATTTATAAAAGATTAAACACCGATAATCCCTTTTTCTTCCTTCGTCTATCACACATATCCTAAATTTGTCACCATTTAAAGGGATGCAATAACCTCCACAAAATCCATCAGCACTATGTTTTCCCGTGTTTTTTAAATCATAAAATGAATCAAAAGGAATCCATATGTCTTCTTTGCAATAAGGATATAGAAAGTTGTCTAAAAAAATTCTTGGATTTGTAATCTGTCTTGATTTCGGAATACCAAATAGATATTCTTCCACTAATCCAACATTTGGCTGACCTATTATTGATGCAATATCTTTCATTCGTTTATTATAGTCGATGAACAAATCTTGCTCCTTACTGACATTGCAATATGCATCCACTTTATTGCCTGACTTTATTAATGTGTAATAGTTTTTGTAATCAACTGTATTATCTGAAATTAAAAGCGCACAATGTTCCTTTTTGCTCCATCTGTCAAATATCAATGCCCTTTCTCCCAGTTTAGTATTATCAAAGAAAAAAAGCAATTTAGTAAAAAAACTCACTCCTACGCCATCTATATGGCATTCCCCATCCTTCAACAGAGTAAAAGCATCGCTTACTTTACCTTCGTTGACAAGATTAGAAACTCTTTTTAAATCACCTCTTATCTTTTGTTCCCCCACTTTATTAATATAGAGTAACGTTGATTTCAAATTTTTTTCACGTATGCCACCCCAGAGCATTATGAGAAAGAATGCTTTTAGCAAATCTCCATTTTCAACCACATTGAAAATGTCGCCTCTTTTCAATTCTCCATTCTCTTTCTCTTTAAATTCAATAAGGGCTTCTTTAAAAACGACATTATCAATGTTATCAAAAGACTTCTTATAGATGTCTTTATAAGACACCTTCTTACACGTGGCATTAATGTCGTCTTTGTGTTCTTTAATGTAATCGATGTAATTCATAATCAAAAGAGTTTTTATCAAAAGAGTATTTATTTTTCAACTGCAAAACTACGAATTAATATTCTATTTAAAACTCAAACAACTCCCATACTGCAATTGAATCTCCATCATATAAATGATTAGCATTTTTGCCATTCATAATTGAAGCTACTTACAGTTGGTACAAATCTATAGTATTAACATGGCACCAACGCGGGTCGGGTGCATTTACTCGACTTAATATTATACGATCAATAGGGCAAAACGGTGGTGTTGCTATCATACCCATACACCAAAGATGCTTTAGGTATACAGATATACTCTTTTGAGCATGTGATATTCTAAAACCATGTTCATATCGTCCTCCTTTATTTTTGAACGAACAGCAGAATTGGTTGTTCATTAGATTTTTTAATTGGATAATGTCGTTAAAAAAGACACACTCTTTTTGCTCTTTACTATATTTGACACCCATGTCTTGAAGCAAAGACTTCCAATGCTCTTTGATAATGGTTCTATTCGCATCTGGAGAATACAAATCATTGTGTTGTGTGGCCGCTTTCAATCCACTTGTCAATGCAATATTAACCCTTCTATTGGGGTTATACCTATCAAGGAATTCCTGTTGTTGGTGTATTTGTACTGGTGTTTTCAAATCATTATTTTTTTCAATTTGCAAAATTATGTATTATTTCTGGACTACACAATTTTTTTTAATATATCGATTTCAGTTTGGGTAAATCTCCCAATACTAGCAGTTGGCCTATAGGCCGATGGCTATCTGGAGTTGCGGCACCTCAATTCCTGGTTTAGGATAAACAAGTTAAAACTGCCAGTTCTTTCTTAACTATTCACGAGTGACACGGAACTCATTTCCTAAGTGAGTGGCCTTTTTCCTCCTATTTCGTCGAGCGAAGGTTCCCCCGACCATGTTGCGGATAATAGTTTCATACGGTTCGCAATGGCCTATTCATTAACTCATACAAATATGCCGGGCTCTGCACGTATAATTCGTTTTCTTCATCTTGCAGGGCTTCCATCAGTGGGGATTTATAGACTTTCTCCATTGCCTGCTCGATACCGCAACCGGTGTCCTCCATTACATATTTCACCAGCTCGCTCAAGACATAGTTGGTCAAATACGTCGCTATCTGATGGTGGTTAGGCTGGTTCATACTGTTTCGGCATTAATCTTATGAAGGTAAACGAGGGCTTTCTCCGTCCCAAAATAATACTGCTGGTCAAGATATTTGTCTTGCAACAACTGGGCAGCTTGTTCTGGGGAATATATGCCTTCATGATAATTGGTCAACTGTAGCACAACACCGTCGTTGGCTATAGGTCCAATCACAATATCGTATTTGTGTACAGGTGCGGAGTTTTTTCGGTCTCGGTTTGCATCAACAAATAAGAACCATTCTACCGAAGCTTTCTCTGGAAACCGTTTAATCTCCAAATCAGAACGAAATACTAACTCATCTAATTCGTAGGTGATAAGTGTAGCTGTTCCACCGAAAAGCCTTGCACGTTTTTGTGCCATACGAACGGCAGTAGCTCTGTCAGGGGTTGCATAGAAACCTTTGCCAAAGTCTTTGTATCGTAATCCTTGGCTAAGATTAATCGTTTCAATATCGGTATTTGTGCCATGATATAGTTTCATGCGAGCGTACCTCCATTCTTTTGACAATAAACAATCAGGTCGTCGATGGTCTCGTCCATCGACTGCAAGAGTTCTACATCGTAGAACTCTATCAGGAACGCCAACCCCTTATGCTCGTGCAAATAATTGAACGCCGCCTGTCGCGTCATCGCGAAGCGCTCGCCAAAAGCATGCACCGCAGCTGTAAGGAATGGTATCTCATACTTGCTCATAGTTGTTCTGTTTCGTTATACTCTCTCCATATTTCTTCTGCTAGGTACTTGTCACTGCGACAGTGTAAATCACTTTATCATGTTGACAGAATAAGAACTATCCAGCACCCCTTTCTCTTTCATATACTCAGTCAAGTCCTCCATGAGATAGCGGGAGCTAAAGGTATGTAGCACATCATAGGAAGGTACGATATACCCATATAGAATACCCGAACTTTTCAATCGTCGATAGACCTCTTGTTGCGGCAGCTTGAGTGCTGCGGACAACTTGGCAATGCAGTATGTGACAAATTCCAGCGTATTCCTATCCATGGTCTCTATTCTATTTCGTTGTAGCCATCAGTCATCGGCAGACACATTTAGAAACACGTCCTGCAAGGCCGCATCCCCTGACCCATTGTAATATGTTCTACCCTGTATCATGACTTTTTCTGTTATACAATTTCAATTTGCAAAAATACAACATTTTTCCGATACAGCCAAATATATTTTACAAATGCACCATCTACCCTTTCCCATTCGAAAACACCTCTCGGTGAGAACGACGGCAATGCACAGTACTATATCGCATACTCTTTTTCTCTCATAAACTCATCGGCAACATACAGGTCGCCATAGAGATAGAGGCCAGTGGATTTGTCGTGCAGGTCGGCGCAGGTCTGGCTTTCGTAGAACAGCTGCAAGGCTTTCTCGGGTGCTATATCAAGACGCTTGGCCAACTCCACCGAGATAGCACCGATGCGGTTGCTCATAATAATCTCCTGTATGACAGGTGACTTAACGGGGTCATCATCCTTGTTGAACTACTAATCTGCCATAAAGCCTAATGACCGATTTGGGTTATAATATAGAGTGGGCTTTTTTTGTTATCGTGTCGTGTCCCCTTTGGGACGCACTCCGTTGCCACGGATAATCACTGCTCTGCGCACGGTGATTCTTCGAGACGTTGCTTCTTCTCGGCACAGCTTGAACAAGTTCGGCTCTGCTCTCAACTTCCGCCACGTTGTTCATATCTCACCCCTTTGGGTGATGAATAGAAGTCCTCTTTTGTATTTGTTTTTGTTGTTTAAAATTTCAATTTTCAGCTTTCAATTTTCACTTTTTATTGGTTGTCGTATTGCTGGATTTCGTCGTGGAAGAATTCCAGCTGAACGCCGGCTTGGCGGAAGAGTTCTTCGCTCTCGGCGCCGGTGTGGTATTTGCGTTCGCACACGACGCGCTTGATGCCGCAGTTGATGATGAGCATGGCGCAGGTGCGGCAGGGGGTCATACGGCAGTAGAGGGTAGCGCCGTCGAGGGCGATGCCGCGGCGGGCGGCCTGGCAGATGGCGTTCTGCTCGGCATGGACGGTGCGGACGCAGTGGGTGGTGATGCGGCCATCGGCTTCGATGGTCTTGCGGAAGAGGTGTCCCACCTCGTCGCAATGGGGAAGGCCGGAGGGGGAGCCGACATAGCCGGTGACTAGGAGCTGGCGGTCTTTGACGATGACGCAGCCGGAGCGGCCACGGTCGCAGGTGGCGCGTTTGGAGGCGGTGTTAGCCAACTCCATGAAGTATTCGTCCCAGGAGGGACGGCGGTACATGATTTTGCCGAGGACTTGCTCTACCTGTTGATTGAGGTCGTCGATGGTGCCGTTGTTGTCGAAGCAGTAGTCGGCCTGCTGGATACAGTATTTGAGGTTCTGCTTGTTCGGGTCGGCGTTGTCCATCTCACGCTGCTCGTTGGCGAGGAAGGTGTCGTAGTCGATGTGGTCGGTCTCGCTGCCACGCAGCACGGCACGGTCGTAACGTACACGTGGGTCGGCATCGACGGCAAAGAGGTAGAAGTTGGGCTTGCTGCGGAGGGCGTCGACTTCGCCCGGGGTGCGTATGCTCTCGATGATGCAGTTCTTGCCGGAGGCTTGTGCCTGCTGGTAGAGCTGCTCGATAATCCACGAGGGGGAGTGCTGCGCGCGGAGGTCGTTACCCACAAGGGTCATGCTGTCGCGGTTCACTTCCATGCCACGTGCCTTGATTTCGTCGATGAGGAAGGCCCGGACGGAGTAGTGTGAGAAGCCTTTCTCTTTCTGCAGGTAGTCGACGATGGTGCCTTTGCCTGCCCCGAGGGTGCCGGTGATGCCGATGGTAATCATTTGTGAATTCGTTAATGCGTGAATGTTTGAATTCGTTAATGCGTTATTTCGTTAATTCGTTAATGCTTGAATTCGTTATTTCGTTAATGTTAGTGCGTTCAGCATTTGTATTTGTATTGCAGTTGTGCCAGCTCTTCGTTGGCTTTGACTATCTTGGTTTTGAGTCCTGATTTGTAGTCGATGAGTTTCTGCATGAGTGTGCTGTCGGCCAGGGCGAGGATTTGCATGGCGAGGATGGCGGCGTTTTGAGCGCCGTTGATGGCCACGGTGGCCACAGGGATTCCCGGAGGCATCTA
>Ga0247611_10002201_pt1 | contig 32369 bp, 27 predicted proteins | sample 177DNAGHGhighgp2_FD_192422 | JGI IMG/M metagenome (GOLD analysis project Ga0247611, IMG submission 192422) | Sheep rumen microbial communities from Palmerston North, Manawatu-Wanganui, New Zealand - 1770 DNA GHGhigh gp2 | ecosystem: Host-associated > Mammals > Digestive system > Stomach > Rumen... | reverse complement strand
GACCCTTGCCCTGAGCCATAGTGAGGAGGTTCATGAGGGCGATGTTCTTGACATACTGGCTGAAGGGAGTTACCAATGGAGGATAGCCCACCATAGGCCATACGTGTTCTACCTCGCTGAAGAGAGCCACAAGCATATCGTCGGTAGTCAGTTCTGCCTCGCCTTTCTGCTTGCGAATCATGTTGATGGCGCTCTGAATGCCACCAAGGTCAGCCATCATGGAACCCATCATGCCGCCTGGCAGACCGCAGCCGAGAAGAAGGCTGGTCATGTGCTTGTTGGCAGGGTTGATGAAGTAGCCCAGCCACTCGTCGATGAATTCCTGAGTAAGCGAACGGGCCTTCATGTAAGCCGACATGTTGATTTCGGGCACGTCAAAACCTTCGTTCTTCAGCATGGACTGTACGCTGATGATGTCTGGATGAACCTTACCCCAAGAGAGCGGCTCGATGGCTGTATCGATGATGTCGGCACCGTTGTTGCAGACCTCCAGAATGCTTGCCATAGAAAGACCAGGACCTGAGTGACCGTGATACTGGATGATGACATCGGGATGATTCTTCTTAATCATGCCTGTGAGCTTGCCCAGCATTGCGGGCTGTCCGATGCCTGCCATATCCTTCAGACAGATTTCGGGAGCACCAGCCTCGATGAGCTGGTCGGCAATGGCACTGTAGTATTCAGCCGTATGGATGGGGCTGTTGGTGATGCAGAGGGTAGCCTGTGGAATCATGCCGCCTTCCTTGGCATACTTGATGCTGGGGATGATGTTGCGAACGTCGTTGAGTCCGCAGAAGATGCGAGTGATGTCCGTTCCCTGCTTCTTCTTCACCTTGTACATGAGCTTGCGTACATCGTCGGGCACGGGATACATGCGCAGGGCGTTGAGACCGCGGTCGAGCATGTGAGTCTTGATGCCAACTTCGTTGAAGGGCTTACAGAAGGCGCGAACTGCTTCGTTGGGATTCTCGCCAGCCAACAGGTTCACCTGCTCGAAGGCTCCACCGTTAGTTTCTACACGGTCGAAGCATCCCATCTCGATGATGACGGGTGCGATGCGTGCCAACTGGTCGGCGCGAGGCTGGAACTTACCGCTCGACTGCCACATGTCTCTATATACGAGACTAAACCTTACTTTCTTTTTCATATCGTGTTTTATTTTTGTAATGCTTTTAATTTCAACGGGCAAAGTTACGAAAAAACGAGTAAAAAGCCAAATGTCAGAAGTCAAATTTCGTATTCAGTAGCACACCTGCGGAGTACAGAAGGGCGAAGACGAGGATGGCGAGAGCCGTGCGGCCGAGTATTGCGTTGAGTGCCTTTCCCTCGTGGATTCGGCGCATATCGAGCGTGTTCAGAATGTGCAGAGGAAGGTAGAGTAGGGGCACTACGGTAGCATTCAGACACAGCCCTACAGCGGCGAAGCCAAGCATGAGGTAGAGCCATTCGGTAGCCCGACTGCCTATCAGCACCACCAATGTGCGCTTCGAGGCTCGCTGGTCGGTTTCGCGGTCGCGGTAGTTGTTGACGAGCAGCAAGCAGTCCGTCACCAGTCCCATTGCCACAGAAGCCAGCACGATATTGCGTGTGAGAGTTCCTGTCTGCAGGTAGTATGTGGCACAGACCGGCACGAGTCCGAAGAACAGGAGCACCAGCAAATCGCCAAGGGCAATGCGCGAGAGCGATGTGGTGTAGAGGAAGCAGCAGAGCACGCAGGCTATGCCCACGATTATCATCTGCCAGCCGCCCCATATCACGAGGGGAAGACCTGTGATGCAGGAGAGAATGGTGACGAGTGTGATGCCCTTGACCATTGCCTTCGGCGTTATCCAGCCTTGGGCACAGGCACGTTCCGGTCCCAGTCGGTCCTCGCGGTCGGTTCCGTTGCGGAAGTCGAGGTAGTCGTTCACAAGGTTTGCGTCAACCTGCATCAGCAAGGCAAAGAGCAGGCACAGCAAAGCCGGTTGCCAAAGGAAAAATCCATCAGCCAGAGCTGCCGACAGGGCAACAATAACGGGAGCCATTGCCCCCGTCAGTGTCTTTGGTCGCGAAGCCAGAAACCAGGCTTTCAGTCCGTTACTCTTCACTGTCATCTTTCGGTTCGCCTAACATCTTGCTCTTGCTGTCGTTGAGCAAGCTGAAACAGAGATACACCTTCTTGACGGGCAGCACGGTCTTGAACTTCGTCTCGTACTGACGCTTTACAGCCAGTTCCTTCTCGTCGGCCTGCCATTTCATGTTCAGCAGGGTCTGTGCCTGTTTTTCGGTGAGCGTACCTGTCTTGATGCTGTTCTTCAGCTTCGTCTTGGCATCGTCGTACTCCTTGTTTGCAGCCTTCTTGTCTGCCAGATAAGCCTCTAATATGGGCTTCAGCTTTGCCTGAACATCGCGCTTCACTCCGATGTTGTACAGCACGTAGTTGACCTTCAGGTCCGACTTCTTTACCTTCTGAGCATAACTGCTGTTGCCTACGCACATAATCATTGCCACGAGGCAAAGCATAACGATTCTCATTCTTTTCATAATAAATAATATGTATATTAATCCGTGAAAATATCCGTGCAAATGTAGATAATGTTTCCAATACCTGCAAATTTTGTGGCTTAATTAAACATTTTTATATATATTTGCAGTCCAAATTCATTCGATATGCCAACAAATAGTCAGAATAGCGGGCGACAGAAGAAGCCTGCCCAACGTAAAGTGGTTGAGGTGCCACAGACCGATGCCTTTGGTAACAAACAGCCGCAGCAGCTCGATTTCGAGCAGGCCGTCCTCGGTGCTCTGCTCTTGGAACAGGAGTCGTACGAACAGGTGTCGAACCTGCTGACTCCCGAGTCGTTCTACGACCATCGCCATCAGATAATCTACAAGGCCATACAGTCGTTGCAGATTGAGCAGCGTCCTGTGGATGTGGTAACTGTGCCACAGTATCTGGAGTCGCAGGGCGAGCTGGAGGAGGCTGGCGGCCTGATGTACATAGCCCAACTGACACAGAACGTCATCACCAGCGCCCATATCGAGTATCAGGCACAAATCATCAACCAGAAGTATCAGGCCCGCAAGCTCATACGCTTTGCGAGCAAGGTCTTGGGCGATGCTTTTGACCCAACTAAGGACGTTGCCGAACTGATGCAGGAAACAGAGGCTGACCTCTTCAGCATATCGCAGCAGACACAGCGCACTTCGTACACACAAATCGACCCAGTCATTGACCAGGCGATGCAGAAACTGCGCGAAACGATGGCTCGCACCGATGGACTTTCCGGCATATCCACAGGCTATGAGAAACTGGACAAAGCCACCAACGGATGGCAACCCTCTGACCTTGTCATCATCGCTGCCCGTCCTGCTATGGGTAAGACGGCATTCATCCTCTCCATGATGAAACGCATGGCAGTGGATATGCGCATTCCAGTTGCTATGTTCTCGCTTGAAATGGCTAACGTGCAGCTCGTTAACCGACTGATTGTCAACGTGTGTGACATACCTGGTGAGAAACTGAAGAGCGGACAGCTCTCCGACCCAGAACTGGCACAGCTCGACGGACGACTCAACCAACTCATTGGTGCTCCCATCTACGTTGACGATACGGCTGCGCTCAACATCTTCGAACTGCGCACCAAGGCACGCCGACTCGTTCGCGAACACGGCGTGAAGATGATACTAATCGACTACCTGCAGTTGATGAACGCATCAGGAATGAGTTTCGGAAGCCGACAGGAAGAAGTTTCCACCATCAGCCGTAACCTCAAAGGCTTGGCAAAGGAACTCAACATTCCTATCATCGCCCTTTCGCAGCTCAACCGTGGACTAGAAAACCGCGAGGGAAACGACGGAAAGCGTCCGCAGCTCAGCGACCTTCGTGAATCGGGAGCCATAGAGCAGGATGCCGATATGGTTTGCTTCATCCACCGTCCTGAGTACTACAAGATTTACCAAATCGACGGTGAGGATATGACGGGTAAGGCCGAGTTCATCATCGCCAAGCATCGTAACGGCGCTACGGGCATCATCAAGTTCAAGTTCAAACACCAGTTTGCACGCTTCGAGGACTATGATGATAACAGTCCTGCTCCGATGCCCAACGAACAGTATCCAGGCACTTCTACAAGGTCGTCGCAACTGACTGGCGAGGAGGCTGCCAGCATTGCCAATATGGCTCTCAATATGCCTGAGACGGACACTACATCGTCGCCTTTCGGTCCTTCTGACCCGCTCGACGATCGTCCTCCATTTTAATTAATTTATTAATTAATTGACAATGGATAATTGATAATTGATAATTGATAATGGACATTTGACATATTTTTTGTATCTTTGCGCCCGAAATTTAAAAACATAGTAGAATTATGAATATATCTTATAAATGGCTCCGCGAGTATGTTGACTTCGACATGACTGCCCAAGAGGTTGCAGCAGCACTGACAAGTGTAGGACTGGAAGTTGACGGAGTGGAGGAGGTGCAGAGCATCCGAGGCGGACTGCAAGGCATCGTTATCGGCGAGGTGCTGACATGTGAGCCCCATCCCAATAGCGACCACATGCACGTATGCACCGTCAATCTCGGACAGGCTGAGCCAGAACAGATTGTCTGCGGTGCTCCAAACGTTGCTGCCGGACAGAAGGTTGTAGTTGCAACATTGGGTACAAAACTGTACGACGGCGACCAGGAGTTCACGATAAAGAAGAGCAAGCTGCGCGGCATTGAGTCGAACGGAATGATTTGTGCCGAGGACGAGATTGGTATCGGTACCAGTCACGACGGCATTATCGTGCTGCCTGCCGACGCTGTGCCTGGAACACCCGCTGCCGAATACTATCATCTGGAGAGTGACTTCCTGATTGAGGTTGATATTACTCCTAACCGTTCGGATGCTGCCAGTCACTATGGTGTGGCTCGCGACCTCTATGCATGGCTTCTTGCCAACGGTAAGCAGACAAGTCTGCATCGTCCTTCGGTTGATGCATTCAAGGTTGACAACCACGACCTGCCCGTGAAGGTGACAGTGGAGGCTTCGGAGGCTTGTCCCCGATATGCTGCCCTGTCGCTGAAGAACTGCGAGGTGAAGGAAAGTCCAGAATGGCTGAAGACACGACTGACAACAATCGGCCTTCGTCCTATCAACAATATCGTGGACATCACCAACTACATCATGATGGCATACGGTCAGCCCCTGCATTGCTTCGATGCTGATATGGTGAAGGACCATCACATCATCGTGAAGACTATGCCCGAGGGCACACCTTTCGTGACACTCGACGGTGAGGAACATAAGCTCAGCGAGCGCGACCTCGCAATCTGCAACAGCGAGGAGCCTATGTGCATAGCCGGTGTGTTTGGCGGAAAGGGTAGCGGTACGTATGAGACAACAAAGAATGTGGTGCTGGAAAGCGCATACTTCAATCCCACATGGATTCGTAAGTCGGCTCGCCGTCATGGACTTTCGACAGACGCCTCGTTCCGCTTCGAGCGCGGTATTGACCCCAATGGCACCATCTACGCACTGAAGCAGGCTGCACTGATGGCAAAGGAACTTGCCGGAGCCGAAATCAGTATGGACATTGTGGATGTCAAATGTGAAAAGTCAGATGTATTTGAGGATGCTATTGTTGACCTGAAGTTCGACTATGTGAACTCGCTCATAGGTAAGGACATTCCACAGGAGACTGTGAAGAGCATAGTAGAGAGCCTGGAGATGAAGGTGCTGGAGGAGACGAAGGAAGGCTTGAAGTTGCAAGTTCCTGCTTATCGTGTCGATGTTCAGCGTCCCTGTGATGTTGTGGAAGACATCCTGAGAATATACGGATATAATAATGTAGAGATTCCTACTGCTGTGAAGAGCTGTACAGCTGTGAAGGGCGATGTGGACAAGAGCCACAAACTGCAGAACATCGTCGGCGAACAGTTGGTAGGTGCAGGCTTCCGCGAGATTCTGAACAACTCGTTGCAGCGTGGAGCCTACTATGAGGGCTTGGAAAGCTTCAAGGCAGAGAACTGCGTAAGACTGATGAATCCCTTGAGTCAGGACCTCAACGTGCTGCGTCAGACACTGCTGTTCGGAGGTTTGGAATCGATAGCACGCAATATCTCACATCGCAACAGTGACCTTAGTTTCTTCGAGTTCGGTAACTGCTACTACTTCCATGCAGAGCGCCGCTGTCAGGACATCATCCCTGGTGTCAGCAGCGGTCGTGACCCAGAGGTCATTAAGCATGTGCTGGATGCATACAAGGAAGACTATCACCTCGGTCTTTGGCAAACCGGCAAGCGCGTTGTTGGTAGTTGGGCACATGCCGACGAGGATGTTACGGTGTATGAGTTGAAGGCTAATGTAGTGAATATCTTCACACGTTTGGGTGTTCCTTTCGGTTCTCTTGTCTTCGCTAATGGTGAGAGTGACCTCTTCGATAAGAGCCTTGAGATTCGCAATCGTGGTGGAAAGGTGCTGGCACAACTGGGTGTGGTTAGTCTGAAGCTGCAGAAGATGTTCGGAATAGAACAACCAGTGTTCTTCGCCGACCTTAACTGGCAGGCTCTCATGAAGGCTATCCGCAATCAGAAGCTCACAGCCACCGACCTGCCTAAGTATCCTGCTGTAAGTCGTGACCTCGCGCTGTTGATTGACAAAAGCGTAGAGTTCGGACAGATTGAGAGCATCGCATACCAGACAGAGAAGAAACTGCTGAAGGAAGTGCGCCTGTTCGATGTCTATGAAGGCAAGAACCTGCCTGAAGGCAAGAAGTCGTATGCAGTCAACTTCATACTTCAGGATGAGACAAAGACTATGGGCGACAAGCAAATCGACGCCATCATGCAGAAGTTGATAACCAACCTCACCAAGCAACTGAACGCCGAGCTGCGTTAATTATCAATTATCAATTGTCAATTATCAATTTTATTAAATATGGGAAGAGCATTTGAATATCGTAAAGCTACGAAGCTGAAGCGCTGGGGCCATATGGCCAAGACATTTACCCGTCTGGGTAAGCAGATTGCCATTGCCGTGAAGGCTGGCGGTCCAGAGCCTGAGAACAACCCGGCATTGCGCAGTGTTATCGCTGTCTGCAAGCGCGAGAACATGCCGAAAGACAATATCGAGCGTGCCATCAAGAACGCAATGGGTAAAGACCAGAGCGACTACAAGAGTGTGACATACGAAGGATACGGTCCTCACGGTGTTGCAATCTTTGTTGACACACTTACTGACAATACTACACGTACTGTGGCTGACGTGCGTAGCGTCTTCAATAAGTTCAGTGGCAACATGGGTACCACAGGTTCACTGTCGTTCCTTTTCGACCATAAGTGCGTATTTACCTTCAAGAAGAAGGCCGATATGGATATGGACGACTTCATTCTGGAAATGATTGACTACGGAGTGGATGAGGACTTCGATGAGGAGTTCGACGAGGACAAGAATGAAACCACCATTACCATTTACGGTGAGCCCACAAGCTACAATGAGATTCAGAAGAAGCTTGAGGCTGACGGCTTCGAGGACGTTGGTGGTGAGTTCACATACATCCCCAACGATCTGAAGGAGGTTACTCCTGAGCAGCGTGAGACCATCAACAAGATGGTGGAACGTATGGAGGAGTTCGACGACGTGCAGACCGTCTACACCAACATGAAGCCTGAAGAATAGGGTTCGTATTTGAGCAAAAATGGGCTCGTCCAGCTTCCGATTTAAGCAGTTCGAAGTGTGGCACGACCGTTGTGCACAACGTGTCGGCACAGATGGGGTGCTTTTGGGAGCTTGGGCAAAGGTGGAAGGTCGCTGCCACATTCTCGATATCGGAACAGGGACAGGTCTCATAGCCCTTATGGCTGCTCAGCGTGAGCCAAAGGCTCATGTGGTTGGAGTGGAGATTGATTCAGAGGCTGCTTTACAGGCCCGTGAGAATGTATCGCGTAGTCCTTTCGCTGAAAGAGTAGAAATAGTGCAGTCAGATGTCAGGGAGTATAGTGCTCCGCAGGCATTCGACTGCATTCTATGTAATCCTCCGTTCTTCACCGAGGACACTCTGCCGCCCGATGCTCAGCGTGCTATGGCTCGTAATGTTGCATTGCTGGGTTTCGAAGAACTCATAGTATCGCTCGACCGATTGCTTTACTATCGCGGTACGTTTAACGTTATATTGCCTGCGACAGAGGTTGATGCATTCGTAAGTCTGTGTTTCAACAACGGATTGAAGAACACGAGGCGTTGTTGGGTGAGGACAGTCGTAGGGAAACAGCCAAAGCGATGTCTGCTGGAATTCTCACGAGAGGGCACTATCTTCCGTGAAAGTGAAGAACTGGTGCTTCAAGAACGGGATGGTACTCGCACTTCAGTTTATCAGGAACTGGCGAGGGATTTTTATCTGTAAACTGACGCAAACCTTATTGTCTGATGAAAAACAATAAATTGTTCACATATTTCATTTGTATGGTCTCTGCGATGGGCGGATTGCTCTTCGGATACGACTGGGTGGTGATAGGTGGAGCAAAACCTTTCTACGAGTTGTATTTCGGCATTCAGGATTCGCCGCTGATGCAGGGTGTGGCAATGACGACTGCTCTTGTGGGATGTCTTGTCGGAGCAATGGTGGCAGGATGGGCAGCCGACCGTTGGGGGCGCAAGCCTCTGCTGATGTTGGCAGCAGTTCTCTTTACCGTTTCTGCAATTGCTACAGGTCTGTTCAATGATTTCACGCTCTTCAATATCGCACGTTTCATAGGCGGTATTGGAATCGGTGTTGCTTCTGCTTTGTCGCCGATGTACATAGCCGAAGTCAGTCCAGCAGACATTCGTGGACGAATGGTGAGCCTGAACCAGATGACTATCGTGCTTGGCATTCTGGCGGCACAGATTGTGAATATGCTGTTGGCTAAAGATACATCCGTAGAGATTCTTCAAGCGTGGAATCTAGAGTGGGGCTGGCGTTGGATGTTCTGGGCAGAGACTCTGCCTGCGGCTTTGTTCCTTCTGATGAGTTTCTTCATCCCAGAGAGCCCGGTATATCTTAAAATTAAGAGTGAAGAATTAAAAATTAAAAATGATAAGGCAGGACTGAGGGAGATGGCTGCACCAAAGTATCGCAGGGTGCTATTCCTGGGTTTGGTGATTGCTGTGTTCCAGCAATGGTGTGGCACTAACGTCATCTTCAACTATGCGCAGGAGATATTTGTAGGAGCTGGGTTCGATGTTGACGGAATGTTCATAAATATCGTCATTACCGGCATTGCCAATGTTGTGTTTACCTTCGTGGCACTCTATACGATAGAACGCTGGGGACGTCGCTCGTTGATGCTTTTGGGGGCAGGCGGACTGGGACTGATATATTGCATTCTTGGCTTCTGCTATTGGCAAGGGGTGACGGGTGTGTTCATGGTGGCTCTTGTGGTATCTGCCATATCGGTCTATGCTATGACGCTTGGACCTGTAACTTGGACTCTGCTGGCTGAGATATTCCCCAATCGTATCAGGGGGGTGGCTATGGCAACGTGCACTTTCGCCCTGTGGGTAGGCTGTTGTACACTCACTTTCTCGTTCCCCTCGATGAATGCCGCGTTGGGCTCAAACGGTACGTTCTGGACTTATTCGCTCATCTGCCTGTGTGCGTTTGTGTTTTTGTGGAATCGTTGTCCTGAGACGAAGGGAAAGAGTCTGGAACAACTTGAGCAGGAATTGGTGGAAAACTAAGAATTAAGAGTGAAGAATTAAGAAATATAGCTATGACTAAGGTATGGAGAGAAGATATCGTCATTCCGACGTATGAGGTAGGACATGAGGAGAAAAATCCTATCTTCTTAGAGAATAGAGTTTATCAGGGCAGTAGCGGAGTAGTGTATCCCTATCCAGTAATTGAATCGATAGCCGACACTAAGACCGATCACACGTATCATGCCTTGTGGATGGAGAACGAATACATAAAGGTAATGATTCTGCCAGAACTGGGTGGACGTGTGCAGATGGCTTACGATAAGATTAAGCAACGCCATTTTGTTTATTACAATCATGTCGTAAAACCTGCTCTCGTGGGCTTGGCAGGTCCTTGGATAAGTGGCGGTATAGAGTTCAACTGGCCTCAGCATCATCGTCCTTCGACTTTCTTGCCTGTTGACTGCGATATAGAGGAGAAAGCGGATGGTAGTGTTGTTGTCTGGTGCTCAGAGATGGAGCGTATGTTCCATCAGAAATCGACCGTAGGTTTCTGTCTTCGTCCAGGTTGTGCCTATCTGGAGATAAATGTGCGTATGTATAATCGTAGCGAATTGCCTCAAACCTTCCTATGGTGGGCTAATCCCGCAGTATCGGTAAATGATGAGTACCAAAGTGTGTTCCCACCAGATATCAATGCTGTATTCGATCATGGGAAGCGTGCCGTTTCGACATTCCCCATCGCCACAGGAACCTATTACAAGATGGATTATTCGGCAGGTGTGGACATTTCGAACTACAAAAACATCAAGGTGCCCACATCGTATATGGGCGTAAACTCGAAGTATGATTTCGAGGGAGGCTACGAGAATGATACAAAGGGCGGTATGTTGCATGTTGCAAACCATCATGTATCGCCTGGCAAGAAACAATGGACATGGGGAAATGGTGACTTCGGACGCGCTTGGGACCGAAATCTCACGGATGAGGATGGCCCGTATATCGAGCTGATGGCTGGTGTGTACACAGAGAATCAGCCAGACTTTTCTTGGATTATGCCTTATGAGGAAAAGGAATTCACGCAATACTTTATGCCTTATAGGGATTTGGGCATTGTGAAACAGGCCTCGAAGGATATCATCTTCAACCTCACGCAGGCAGAAAACGGAGTCCGTATTCAGGTTCTGGCTACGTCGAAGCAGAAAGTACGCATAGAACTTAGTTCGGACGACAATACTATATTATATAATAAGGAAGAGACTTTGTCTCCGGAAACGGTGTTCGACAAGATTGTGGACACGAAGGACGTGCCTTTCGACAAACTGACGCTTACCGTTTATCAGATTGGTCGTTACATACGTCCGCTATCGTGGCATCAAGAATCGGATGAAGTACGACGAGTGCCTGATGCTGCAGAAGCTGCATTGCCAGCTAAGGATTGCAAGACTGTGGAGCAGCTTTATCTTACAGGTCTGCATCTGGAGCAATATCGCCACGCCACATGGTCACCCCTTGACTATTACGAGGAAGCTTTGCGCCGTGACCCCAACGATGTCCGTTGTCTGAATCAGATGGGGTTGTGGTATCTGCGTCGCGGACGTTTCGAGAAGGCTGAACCATTGCTGCGCCGTGCCGTCAAGATATTGATGAAACGTAATCCCAATCCCTATTGGGGCGAACCCTTGTACAATCTTGGTCTTTGCCTGAAATACCAATGGCAGTTGGATGAGGCTTACGATTGGTTTTACAAAGCCACTTGGAACGGAGGTTGGCAGGGTACTGCCTATTTCGCCTGTGCACAGATATCATCGATGCAAGGCCGCTGGGAGGATGCGTTGCAGGAAGTGGAGCGCTCACTCGTAGCTGGTTACCATAATCAGAAGGCTCGTGCACTAAAGGTTGCTATTATGGCTAATCTTGGTATTGAAGACGGCATTGATAAACTGATGAAGGAAAGTCTGGAACAGGATCGCTTCAACTACGGCATTCTGTGGGAAGCAGGCGAACGGGAACGCATAGTGAAACTGATGCATGGTAATCCACTCAACTACCACGAACTTGCGCTCGACTATGCCCAAGCAGGACTCATGACACGAGCCAACGATGTACTCGACCTCGCCATTGAACAGGGGGCAGTGAATGCTATGACCTATTATTATAAGACGTGGATTACAGCAGAAATATGTCCATTGCCTGATACCGCCTTGCCAATATGTTTCCCAAATCGTTTGGAGGATATTCTGGCTCTTCAACGCGTGATGGAGCTCGACAAAAAAGATGCGTTGGCTCCTTATCTGCTTGGATGTCTTTATTATGACAAGCGACAGTACGACGAGGCCATCCGCTTATGGGAACGTTCTGCTGGCATAAATCCAAACTATCCTGCTGTTTGGCGAAATCTGGCTCTTGCTGCATTCAATAAACAGCACGACAGACAGAAGGCTGTTGAATTAATGGAGCGTGCTTTCCATCTTGACGAGACTGATAGTCGCATTCTGATGGAGCTAGACCAGTTGTACAAGGTGATTCAACGTCCGCACGAGGAACGTTTGCAGTTCCTGCAGCAATATCCCAATCTCATTAGCCTACGTGACGACCTTGTACTTGAGGAAATAACATTACTGAACCAAGTGGGACGCTACGAGGAGGCTATGAAGAAACTCGATGCCCATAAGTTCCATCCTTGGGAGGGTGGCGAAGGTAAGGTGCCTGCGCAGTATCAGATTTGTCGTGTAGAGCAAGCAAAACACTTGCTCACAGAGAACACAGAGAAGACAGAGGGCACGGATAAGGCTATTGCTTTGCTCAAGGAATGTCTCGAATACCCACATCATCTTGGGGAGGGCAAGCTCTATGGTGCTCAGGAGAACGACTTCTATTATCTGATGGGACTTGCCTTTGAACAGAATGGTGAAAATGAAAAGGCTCACGAATGCTACGAGAAAGCTACCATCGGACCTACGGAACCTGCTGCTGCGATGTACTACAATGATGCAAAACCTGATAAAATCTTCTATGCAGCTTTGGCTTACCGCAAACTGGGTGAGGAGGATAAGGCTCGCAGTCTGTTCCATCGTTTGTTGGGATATGGCGAGAAGCATATCTTCGATGAGGTACGTATGGACTATTTCGCAGTATCGTTGCCCGATTTGCTGATATGGGACGGTGATTTACAAATGAAGAATACCATTCATTGTAACCTGATGATGGCACTGGGACATATAGGCCTTGGACAAAAGGAAAAGGGACTTCGCTATCTCGATAGAGTGGAGATGTTGGACATTAATCATCCTGTTCCTAATGCATTGAGAACCTTATTGTCTTTAATCAATAAATAAGACTTAATCATTGATAACCAATAATCTATGAAACGTGTATTGCTTATTATAATAGTATTCTTTGTCACTTTTTTTTCTTTTGCATTACATGCTCAAGTACCAGAAGTTAAATGGGATCGTCATAGCCTGATAATCGATGGACATAGAGTTGTGCCTGTTATGGGTGAAATCCATTATTCGCGCATTCCATCTAATGAATGGGCTAAGGAGATTAGGAAGATGAAGTTGGGCGGTGTAACCATTATCGCCACTTACGTTTTCTGGAATCATATCGAGGAACAGCAAGGTATTTTCGATTGGAGCGGTCAGCGTAATCTTCGTCGTTTCATAGAACTGTGTAAGGATGAGAATTTACCTGTTATCTTGCGAATTGGTCCTTATTGTCATGGGGAAGTGCGTTGTGGGGGTATTCCTGACTGGGTTGTGAACTCGGGGTGCAGGCTGCGCAGTGAGGATGTAGAGTTTCTTCGTTATGTGGAAACGCTATATCGACAGATTTTCACTCAAATCCAAGGGCTTCAGTGGAAAGATGGAGGACCAATAATGGCTTGTCAGTTTGATAATGAATTTGGAGGCAATGGGTCGTATTTGATGGCACTAAAGGGTATTGCTAAGCGTATAGGTTACGATCTGCCGTTCTATACTCGTACAGGTTGGCCAGAGATGCGTACTCCTACGCCTTTTGGAGAAATGATTCCCTTATATGGAGACTATGCAGACGGATTCTGGGACCGCACTATAAAGGAGGGTGCAGGCAACTATTGGAAAGCGTTTCACTTTAAAGGCTTCCGTAGCTCTACCGCTATTGCTTCAGAACAGATTAAAGACCAGAAAGAAAAGCTTACAAAGGGTGACGAGCAATATCCTTATTTCACCTGCGAACTCGGAGGAGGGATGATGACAAGCTATCATCGTCGAGTCTTCCTCTATCCAGAGGATGCCTATTCTATGGCTCTTGTGAAACTGGGTTCAGGTAGTAACCTTTTGGGTTATTACATGTATCATGGTGGAACGAATCCGGAAGGGAAATTGACATATCTGAATGAAAATCAGAAAACAAAAGCCACGAACCATAACGACTTGCCTGTGAAAACTTATGATTTTCAGGCTCCTTTGGGTGAGTTCGGACAAGAGAATCCACATTACTACAGCCTTCGTCCGCTTCATTTGTTTATGCACGATTTCGGCGAGATGCTTGCTCCTCTGGAAGCCGTATTCCCAATTGGACAGGAGGCAAAGAAACATGATGATTCGTATCTTCGTTGGAGCTACAGAGCTAAGGGTACAGGCTTTGTGTTTGTAAACAACTATGAGCGCTTTGCAAATCTTACAGCGAAGAGTGGAGTACAGTTTGATGTTGAGGGCGTAAGGTTTCCTCGTAAGCCCATTACCATACCTGCTGGCATGATGACAATTTTTCCTGTGAACATCGCACTGCCGGACGGAAATGTTATCAACTATGCTACGGCCCAGCCTGTGGCTTATCGTGATGGAAAAATGTGGTTTGAACGCAAGGATGGTATTATTGCGGAGTTCAGTATTGACGGTAAGGTGCGAGTTGTAAAGCAGACAAGCACAACAAAGCCTTTTATGACAATCGGTGGAGTGCAACTGTTCCTAATTACCACTGAGGAGGCTGGAAGGCTGTTCCTTCCAGATGATAATAATGACATCAGTCTTTCAACATTAAAACTGAATGTCAAAAAGGAAAAGGAGACTGGAGCTATGAGAAATGTTACAATAGGAGTACAGAAGGTGGCAGAGGAACCTGTGGACAAGGATTTTGAACAGGCGGCTGTCTATCGTATTGAGTTGCCTAAGGATGGACCTGCTCGACGTGGTATGATGGAAATCAATTATTGTGGTGATGTGGCTCGTTTATATGCAAATGGTCAGCTTATAGGTGATAATTTCTATAATGGTCGTCCATTCCTTATGGGACTGTGGAGAGTGCCAACCGATGTAACGGAACTTGAATTGCGTATTCTTCCCCTACAAGAAAATATGCCAGTTTATTTCCCACGCGAAGCTGATACCACACCAGGTGAAAAGGTCAATAGTGTTACGGTTTCATATGGGAATTCATCAGAAGGAAAGACAATGGTGGTGATAGGTGACAGCTATGTACGCAACCATCGTCGTCCATATCAGGAAACTTGGCATGCTCGTGTGGCAGAACGTTTGGGCATGAACTATCGTAACTATGGACAAAACGGAAACTGCATAGCCTTTGATCGTACGAATCGCGGATTCGGGAAACCTATACTCGAACGCTATACAGAGATGACGGACACTGCTGATTTGGTGATGGTGATAGCTGGGCACAACGATGCTGTAATTGTAAAAGACAATGCTGATACACTTGAGATATTTCGTCGCCGTTTGGATTCGCTTTGTGTTGCCTTGCGTAACAAATATCCTCAGGCTGCAATCTGTTTTGTTACCCCTTGGGCTGTTGAGAGTTCTGGCTTTGAGGTCGTGACACAGAGTATTCGCGAGGCTTGTGCTCGTCACCATTTTGGATTGTTGGATGCAGCTCGCGAGAGTGGTATCCGTCCTATGGATGAGGAGTTCAGAAAAAAGTTTTTCCAGGCACCTAACGATCAAGCTCACCTCAACGCAAAAGGTCATGCTTTGCTGCTGGATTGGGGCGAAAACTTCGTACGTAACATGTTGAAAAGTCATCAAAACGCCAAGAAGTAAAAAAATACTTGAATATATTTGGTAGTTTATCCACTAATTACTACCTTTGCACTCGGGTTTGACAATGGTGCCTTGGATGAGTGGCTTAGTCAACGGTCTGCAAAACCGTCTACAGCAGTTCGAATCTGCTAGGCACCTCTCCCGACTAAACACTCAGAACGCAGGAATGTGTTTTGAGTGTTTTTAATTTATAACAGACTTATAATCTGACAAACGATGAAGAAGTTTTGCTCTTTTTTGATAATGATTGCCACCGTTTCTGTGGCTTGTGCTCAGGTTGTTAGTTCGGCCTCCTTTATGAAAGCCAAACGAACGGCTGATGTGACAGTTCCTTATCGTGTAACTGATGAAGGCGTAGAAACTCCGATAGAGTGGGGCCTCGACCTTGCTTGGCTTAGTGAGGATAACGTTCGTACAGGTTCTTTATATGCAGGAAAAGAACTTATAGATATTGTTCGTACAAGTTATCGTCCTTCTGCCAGCGTGTCAGGTGGTACGCTCAGTCAGGGACAACTCGATACTATAGCCATTCGTGCTAACATCATCAAGAAATGGTTAAAGAGTGACATTACATATAACCTTAACGATGACCATGGTGACCCTGTTTGTGTAGCTCCTTGGTATAATTCAGCTTCTACTTCTACTAGTCGTGCAAAACGATGGTCAAAGGTTATTGACCTTAGTATCAAAGAATACGCGCGTCTTGGTATTACAAATCTCGTTAGCATTAGTCCTTTTAACGAACCAGACTTGGGATGGGGACAAGGAAGTGATGACTACGAAACAAGAAAAGAAGATTTCAAGCAGATTGCACGTGATTTGAAAAATAACTATCCAGATTATAACAATGTCCGCATATGTGGTGGTAACACATTGAATGATGATAGAGCATATGATTGGTGGAATTATATGAAGACATTCCTTGATGAGGGCAATACACATCAGTTAGCTGGTTCATTCAATAACTATGCAAATTTCTTCAAGCAAGTACGCCAGTATGGGCACCATGCAACTAACGATGAATTACACAACACGATGGAGGCAATGGTGGGTGTGGAATACGGAATGCAGACGGGTATATGGTGGGGCTCGTGCGAGTACACACGCAGCCAATTTATGAAGGCCACTTATCATCGCAATCCTGGTAAACGAATTGCCTATGGTGAACATCGTAACAACTGGACTGCGGCCTCCATTTATCGTCATACAGACGGAAGCATGCAGTTGTTTGGTGGTACCAGTGAACGACAGGCTTACGATACGAGATACTGTTTCGTGAGCACAGACCGTCCCACGTGGACAAATGGCGAGATGGGGCGCGACTTCGTTTTGTATTTACCAGGTGGTACAGGATACCAAGAAGGTCAGGTGAATGCAGAGATGGTATTCAATGTTCAGAGTGGTACTGATATCATGCCAGAATGGCCAAACGGAACGTATAAAATCATGAATGTTCAGAGCGGACGTCTCTTAGGTACAGATCAAGTTTATAATAAAGACTGGCACGAAGTGACTCTTCGCGGTAATAGTAATACTTCAAATTATCTGCAGTGGGTTGTTAGTGCAACTCCCCGTAATCTCGATTTTAGTTATGTAACCCTGCGACAGAATGTCAGCGGAGGTATGATGCTTGATATAAAAGATTGGAACTACAATGCAGGCGCTCAAGTGGGCGTTTTTCCGGGTGGTGTAGGTACCAATGAGCAATGGTATCTGGAATATGCAGGTGAGGGCGCATTCTACATTCGCAGTCGTTATAGTACTAAGTGCTTGGAGGTGCCTACAGGTGCAACAACTGTTGGAACCGTAGTTAAAATGGGTAACTTTACTGGTGGCAAAAACCAGCAGTGGCGATTCCTAGATAAAAAGACTAAACCAGAGATTGAAGCGCCTGCAGCTCCGACTGCTCTCGTGTCAACTGCTCAGCCCGCTTCCGTGAAGTTGGAATGGACAGCTAGTGCCAGCACAGATGTCGCTTCATATACTGTGCTGAGAAGTGAGGATGGTAATGAGTATTATGCTATTGCACGTGGTGTAAATGGAACTACATTTGTTGACAATGAAGCTATTGATGGTGTAGAATACTCGTATTGCGTATATGCTGTAGATAAGGCATATAACTATAGCGTGTGGAGCGACGCCGTTAAGGGTATGTCTACTGGTGCTGAGGCCGAAATCATGAGTCTTACGATGAATGAAACGCTTGCAGATAAAAATGAGGATGGTAATCATACTGCGATGTATGGCTTGCCAGTATGGGTTGATGGTCATGACGGAAAGGCTCTCAGTTTGGATGGTGATACCAGTTTTGTTCAGTTGCCTTATACTATTGCCAATCACGAGGAAATGACCATTGCCATGTGGACTAAGTGGAATGGTGGCAATATGTGGCAGCGTATGTGGGATTTCGGTACTGGAACAAATGCTTATATGTTTTTAACTCCTAATGGGGACGGTGGAATACGTTTTGCTATTAAGAATGGTGGGAACGAACAACGTGTAAGTTCTAGCTCGGTACTGCCAGATAATCGTTGGGTGCATGTAGCAGTGACTATTGGCAATAATGGTGCTCGTTTGTATGTTGACGGTCTGCTTGAAAGTGAGAATACAGGTGTTACAATTCGTCCCTGTGACATTAATCCTGTTCTCAACTATATCGGTCGTAGTCAGTTCCTTTCTGACCCCTTATATAATGGTCTCGTCGATGATATCCGCATCTTTAATCGTGCTCTCACTTCGGATCAAATTCTTGCAGTTGCCAACGGTACCGATGGCATTGAGGATATAGAGGGCAAAATGATGAATAAGAGAGAATTTGAGAATAATATTTATGACCTTTCAGGTCGCAAGCAATCAAGACTTAATAAGGGCATTAATATCTTTGATGGGCGGAAAGTTCTCAAATAAAAATGTTTAAGATTAATAAAATAATATTTGCTCCACAACATTAGAGCCAACGGCGGCATTTAGTTTGCGACAAAGTTCTGTGCGCCCCATCATTAGATCTTGACGAAGAGCTGGTCGTAATATCTTCACATAGAGAGTTCCATTGCGGAATGAGACATCACCTGTCAATCTTGCTATAGCTGGTCCTGCAACTTTTGGCCACATTGTCACAGCGCGATGTTCCATCAGCGGTGTTTCTATTCCTTGTTCACGCAGGAAACGACGTAGCAAATCACCAATATGTTCTGAATTGGTACGTCTCATGATGTGATTTCTCCGTTATTAACGTGAAAGAGACTGTGTCCTGATTGTACCAACTGCAATATTTGGTCAAGATGATCGCGATTGGTATCAGTGATGAATATTTGTCCAAATTCGTCGCCAGATACCAGTCTTACTATCGCTTCCACACGTTGAGCATCAAGTTTGTCGAAAATATCATCGAGCAATAATATAGGGGTTGTACGGGCAGAAGTCTGTTTCAGAAGATTGAATTGACTTAATTTCAGTGCTACCAGATAAGATTTGTTCTGTCCTTGCGAACCTTCGCGACGGATAGGATAGCCATCGAGTGTCATCTCAAGTTCGTCGCGATGTATTCCATGTAGAGAATATCCTACAGCACGGTCACGATGCCTGTCGCGCTGAATAACTTGAAGTAACGGACCACGCTGACAATGACTAATATATCTTAGTCCTACACGTTCGTTTTCAGGAGCAATGGCGCTGTAGTAACGTTGGAATGCTGGCTGCAACTGTTCTACATAATGTTGGCGGCGCAAGAATACGAACTCTCCTTCGTGAGCCATCTCTTCCTCATACACTTCCATTAATGCTTCGTCAGGTTCCGATTCGGATTTCAGGAGCATATTGCGCATTTGAAGAGCTTTGTTGTATCGCATTAAGGCATCGAGATAAGCTGGTTCACACTGTGAAATAACTATATCCAGAAACCTACGGCGTTCATCGCTGCCACCACCAACAAGCATACTGTCAGATGGACCTACTACCACTAGTGGTATCAGTCCTATGTGCTCAGCCAATCGCTTATAAGCCTTGCCGCCGCGTCGCATAATCTTCTTCTGACCAACGTGTAAGCCACAACTAACTTGTTCAGGTGTTCCGTCTTCACGTTCGTATTGTCCTTGTAGCATCATAATCTCCTCGCCGTGACGCACACAATTGGAGTCTGTGCCAGACAATGCACTCTTGGTCATTGATAGAAAGTAAATGGCGTCAAGTAGGTTCGTTTTCCCTTGCCCATTTTGCCCTATAAAACAATTGATACTCGTTGACAGCTCAAGCTCTGCCTGTGCAATATTCTTATAATTTAGAATCGAGAGTTTCCGCAGAATCATAATTTTATAAGCCGCGAGCCCGAACTATTTCGCGCATTCTCTTTGAGGCATCTTCCTTTGAACGGGAACTGCTACTGGAGACTCCGTTGTGGTGATATGTGTGCCAGAAACGCATTATGCAGAAGTAGCATAGGATACTGGATATGATGATGATAATCCATGCTACAAAATTTCCACCGATAAGGTCGGCGTAACGGAAAGTGGGGTAGTCGTAGCCCAAAAGACGTATCTCGATAACCGCTGCTGCGTTGTTGATAATATGTATGATGGATGATGCTACAATGTTGCGTGTTTTTGCATAGATAGTGGCAAGAATAAGACCCATTGCGAATGCAAATGGAATTTGGATTGGGTTGAGGTGAATGATACCGAAAACAGCTGCAGAAACAAGTATTGCCTGCCATCTATGGTAGTTTAAACGGTACATAGCCTTGATAATTCCCTCGCGAAAAACAAGTTCCTCAACAATAGGACCTACTAACACCAATGCGAAGACGCCCCATTGGTTGCGCGCCAGTAAAAATACCTCCTTGCGCATAAGGTTCGGTAGATTTACTTGTTCCATTAATAGGTTCATAGCAATGAAACAGAATAGGGCTGAGGCGAATGCCCATATCGTCTTTTCCCATCGTACTGTCGTGGGGTCGAAGGTCTTGGGCTTAACTATCTTGAGATTCAATAGGGCTACAATCGTTACAATTCCTGTAAATACAAGACTGTAAGAGAGGGCTACAGACATTCTAAATCCTACGTGGAAGCCGATACGCGCAAGGATACCTGCAACTACTTGCATTGCTATGAAAAGCAATACTCCAACTACTGCTCTTGTTTTAGGTTTTAAGTGTATTTCCATATTGTTTATCATTTTCTAAGTACAAAAGTAATAACTTTTTTTATTTTGTCTTTTCAATTCAGTCATTTTTTTATAATTTTGTAGGTGATTATATAGTAATAGTGGATGGAGAGAGGAGATTTTGAGCACCGAGCTGTTGTAGAACAGATAATGTCTCACGCTGTTCGGGTGTCTATTGTGCAGGAAACGGCATGTGCTACATGTGTCGCAGCGCAGTTGTGCAATAGTTCCGAAAAGAAGCAGAAGACAATGGATATTGTATGTGATACCAGTCAGTATAGAGTGGGGCAAGAGGTAACCGTTGTCGGCAGTTTGGGACTTGGACTGAAAGCCACACTCTTGGCCTATGTTGTACCTCTTTTTATTATGATGACAGTATTGATAGGAGTGAACTTTATGACTGGTAGCGAAAGCGTAGCTGCAGTAGCTTGTTTGTTTACTTTGACTATTTATTGTGGAGGACTATATTTGTTTCGCGACAAGTTACAGCGTACATTCCAATTTAGGATAGTTAAGAATTGAGTGTTTACGAAAAATATTAAATCATAAAATAATTATAATTAAGTATGAATCTAATTCTTTTGGCAATTATTGCCTTGGGTGCCATTGGACTCATCGCAGCACTGCTCCTGTACTTTGCTTCGCGCAAGTTTGCGGTGCACGAGGATGAGCGCATTGGACAAGTGAGTGCCGTGCTACCTCAGGCCAACTGTGGCGGATGCGGATTCCCAGGCTGTGCCGGCTTTGCTGGAGCCTGCGTGAAGAGCGCAGACGAGAAGGGTTCGCTGGAGGGACTTCTGTGTCCCGTGGGCGGACAACCCGTGATGCAGCAAGTGGCCGACATACTGGGCATGGCTGTAGAGGCAGCGGCCCCGAAAGTGGCTGTGGTGCGTTGCAACGGCTCGTGTGAGAACCGTCCGCGACTGGTGACGTTCGACGGAGCTCAGTCGTGCAAGGTGCAGCAGATGATTGGTATGGGTGAGACCGGTTGCTCGTATGGTTGCTACGGATGTGGCGACTGTGTGGCATCTTGTCAGTTCGGTGCCCTCCACATCAACCCCGTGACCTTGCTGCCCGAGGTTGACGAAGAGAAGTGTACGGCTTGCGGAGCCTGTGCCAAGGCTTGTCCGCGCCAGATTATCGAGGTGCGCCTGAAAGGTCCCAAGAACCGCCGCATGGTGGTACTGTGCAACAACAAGGACAAGGGTGCCATCGCCAACAAGTGGTGCAAGGCTTCGTGTATCGGTTGCGGCAAGTGTCAGAAGGCGTGCGAGAAGTTCGAGGCTATCACCGTGACAAAGAACCTCGCCTACATTGACGCCGAGAAGTGCAAGCTCTGCCGCAAGTGCGAAGAGGTTTGTCCGAAGGGTGCCATCCACGCCATCAACATGCCTCCAAGGAAGCCAAAAACCGAAGTCCCCGCAGCTCCTAAGGCTCCCATTGCTCCGGTAGCACCTAAGGCTCCTGAAACACCAAAAGCAGAGACTCCTAATTCTTAATTCTTAATTTTTAATTTAATTATGTATATGAAGACATTTAAGATAGGAGGAGTTCATCCCGAAGAGAATAAACTGTCGGCACAGAGCCCGATACGCGAGGCTCAGTTGCCAAAGCAAGCCATATTCAGCATGTTCCAGCACATCGGTGCTCCCGCCAACGCCGTTGTCAAGAAAGGCGACGAAGTGAAGGTGGGCACACTGCTGGGTGAGGCTGGCGGCTTCGTCAGCGCTCCCATCTACTCCAGCGTAAGCGGTAAGGTGAGCAAGGTGGACGTTGCACTGGATGCCAGCGGACTGCGCCGTATGGCCGTTACCGTTGATGTGGAAGGCGACGAGTGGGAAGAGACAATCGACCGCTCGAGCGACCTTGTTCGTCTCGCTGACCGTCCTGAACTCGATGGCAAGACAATAGTTGAGAAGATAAAGACCGCTGGTATCGTGGGTATGGGCGGAGCAACGTTCCCCACCCACGTGAAGCTGTGTCCCCCTCCAGGCAAGGTGGCAGAGTGCGTCATCGTGAACGCTGTGGAGTGCGAGCCATACCTGACTGCCGACCATCGCCTGATGCTTGAGCACCCCGAGGAGATTCTCGTAGGTCTGCAACTGGTGATGAAGGCCGTGAATGTAACCAAGGGTTACATTGGCATAGAGAACAACAAGCCCGACGCCATCAAGCTGATGACGGAGAAGGCAAAGCAATATCCCGAGATAGAGGTTGTGCCCCTGAAGGTGAAATATCCGCAGGGAGGTGAGAAGCAGCTCATCGACGCCGTCATCGGTCGTCAGGTGCCTGCACCACCAGCGCTGCCCATCGACACGGGAGCCATCGTGCAGAACGTGGGTACGTGCTTCGCCATCTACGAGGCAGTGATGAAGAACAAGCCCCTCATCGACCGCGTAATCACAATCACCGGCAAGAGTCTGGCAAAGCCCTCGAACCTCAAGGCACGTCTGGGAACCCCATTCAGCCAACTCATCGAAGAGTGCGGCGGACTGCCCGAGGACACCGGTAAGGTCATCGGTGGCGGCCCAATGATGGGTAAGGCTTTGCTGAGTCTGGACGTGCCCATGACGAAGGGCTCGAGCGGACTGCTCATCATGAACGACAAGGAAGCCAAGCGTGCCGAGGTAGAACCCTGTATCCGATGCGCCAAGTGCGTAGGCGCTTGCCCCATGGGTCTAGAGCCTTATCTGCTGTCACGCATAAGCGAACAGCGCGACTGGGAGGCTGCCGAACACGAGGACATCGTAAGCTGCATAGAGTGCGGCTCTTGTCAGTTCACATGCCCCAGCCATCGCCCCTTGCTCGACTACATCCGTCTGGGTAAATCAACAGTTATGGGTATCATCAGAGCTCGCTCTGCAAAATAATGAATAACAATGAATAAATTAATAGTATCACTATCGCCACATGTTCACGGAAGTGACTCCGTGAAGAAGAACATGTACGGCGTCTGCCTTGCATTGCTGCCCGCCATGCTCGCCAGCTTCTACTTCTTTGGACTGGGAGCTGCGGTGGTAATGCTCTCCTCGGTGGCAGCATGCGTATTCTTTGAATGGGCCATCACAAAGTTCATACTGAAGCAACAGCGACTGACCATACTCGACGGCTCGGCTGTGCTCACAGGTATGCTTCTGGCCTTCAACCTTCCCTCGAACCTGCCTATATGGATTATCGTGTTAGGCGCTCTGTTTGCCATTGGCGTCGGCAAGATGACATTCGGCGGACTGGGTCAGAACATCTTTAATCCCGCACTCGCAGGTCGTGTGTTCCTTTTGATTTCATTCCCCGTGCAGATGACCACTTGGCCTGTTTCGGGTGATTTGGACTACATCGACGTAACCACAGGTGCCACGCCCCTGAGTATCATGCAGAAAGCTATCTTGGAAAAGAATCCATCGGTACTCAACGATTTGCCTTCGAGCATCGACATGCTCATTGGTCAGACTGGCGGTTCGCTGGGTGAGGTGAGTGCCTTGCTGCTGTTGCTGGGATGCATCTTCATGCTCTGCAAGAAGATTATCACCTGGCACATCCCTGTGAGCATCATCGCTACGGTGTTCGTATTCGCAGGATTGCTCCACTTGGCTAACCCCATCTACGCCAACCCCTTGCAGGTTATCTTCTCGGGTGGTCTGATGCTGGGTGCATGCTTCATGGCAACGGACTATGTGACCTCGCCTATGTCGCACAAGGGACAGCTCATCTATGGTGTGTGTATCGGTCTGCTGACCGTCATCATCCGTAACTGGGGTGCATATCCCGAGGGTATGTCATTCGCAATCATCATCATGAACGCGTTCACACCGCTCATCAACACTTATTGCAAACCCACACGCTTCGGCGAAATAGTAAAGAAGGAGGCAGCAAAATGAAGAAACTGGAATCTACATTACCTAATATGGTAATCGTGCTGACCCTAATTGCCGTAGTGGCAGGTTTGGCATTGGGCTACGTGAACAGTATCACGGCAGGCCCTATTGAGGAGATTAAGAAACAACAACTGGCCGATGGTATCAAGGCTGTGCTGAACGCCGACGAACTGCAGGTTGCTGAACCTCAGACGCGTGACAACGGAGCTGTGATATATTACACAGACAAAGGTACAGCCGTACAGACAACCGACCCCAATGGCTTCGGTGGCAAGTTGACAGTGCTCGTGGGCTTCAACGAAGAAGGTCTGATTCAGGGCTATCGCGTTTTGGAGACTGCAGAAACACCAGGCTTGGGAGCAAAGGCTGGCGAGTGGTTCCAAAAGGGACAAAAGGGTGACATCATTGGCAAGCAAGCCGGCAACCTCACCGTATCGAAGGATGGGGGAGAGGTGGACGCCATCACGGCATCTACTATCACCAGCCGTGCTTTCCTGCGCTGCGTGAATGCTGCCTATGCTGCCCTGAGCGAGGCTAAGACCGATGCACAGACAGGTGCTACGACGCAAATTGATAATTGACATTTGACAATTGATAGTTATGAATAACATAAAGGTATTTCTAAACGGACTCATTAAGGAGAATCCTACGTTTGTACTCCTTTTGGGTATGTGTCCCACGCTGGGCACAACATCGTCCGCCATCAATGGTATGTCTATGGGACTCGCCACAATGGCTGTGCTGGTGTTCTCGAACCTTATCATAGCACTCATCAAGAACCTGATTCCTGATATGGTGCGCATCCCGTGCTACATCGTAGTCATTGCTTCGCTGGTGACTATCCTGCAGATGCTCATCAAGGCATACGCTCCTGCTGTGGATGCCGCCCTTGGATTGTTCATTCCCCTGATTGTGGTGAACTGTATCATTCTGGGACGTGCCGAGGCCTTTGCGGCTAAGAACGGTGCTATTCCAAGCATCTTCGACGGACTGGGTATCGGACTGGGCTTCACATGGGCTCTTACGTTGCTGGGCGCCTGCCGCGAGTTCCTTGGAACAGGAAAGGTGTTCGGATTGACATGCTTCCCTGAGGAATATGGTGCACTGCTCTTCGTGCTGGCTCCTGGAGCCTTCATCGTGTTGGGCTACCTCATTGCAGTATTTAATAAACTTAAAAAGGCATAACTATGGCATTCTTACTTATATTTATCACAGCGATATTCGTTAACAATATCGTACTGAGTCAGTTCCTCGGCATCTGTCCCTTCTTGGGCGTGTCGAAGAAGGTGGAAACAGCAATGGGTATGGGTGCTGCCGTTGCCTTTGTGCTGGTGATTGCCACACTGGTGACCTATCTCATACAACTCTATGTGCTTAACGCTTTCGGACTGGAGTATCTGCAGACCATAGCCTTCATCCTCGTGATTGCTGCTTTGGTGCAGATGGTGGAGATTGTTCTGAAGAAAGTTAGTCCTGCCCTGTATCAGGCTCTTGGCGTATTCCTGCCCCTGATTACCACCAACTGCTGCATCCTTGGTGTTGCCATCTTGGTTGGTAATGGTACATACGATGCTGCAGGCATGGAGCCCGGACTCGTTAGCGGTGTGTGGTTCGCACTGTGCACAGCACTCGGTTTCGCCCTTGCACTCATTGTGTTTGCCGGCATCCGCGAGCAGTTGGCACGCATGGATGTGCCCAAAGGTATGCAGGGCATGGCCATCGCCCTCGTGGTGGCAGATCTGCTCTCAATGGCCTTCATGGGCTTCAGCGGTGTCAACAACGGTTTGGCAAAACTATTTGAATAATTTATTAACCTATAAACCTATACTATTATGAAAGAAACTATTTTGGTAACTGGCGGTTGCGGCTTTATCGGTTCGCACACAACAGTAGAACTGCAGGAAGCAGGCTACGAAGTGGTAATCGTGGACAACCTGAGTAATTCACGTATCGAGGTGCTCGACGGCATCGAGAAGATTACGGGCATACGTCCTGCTTTCGAGAAGGTTGACCTTCGCGACTTTGATGCTACGGAGGCTGTGTTCAAGAAGTATCCGAAGATTAAGGGTATCATCCACTTCGCTGCTTCTAAGGCCGTTGGCGAGAGTGTGGAGAAACCTCTGCTGTACTATCGCAACAACATCATCTCTCTCGTTAACCTCCTGGAACTCATGCCAAAGTATGACGTGAAGGGTATCATCTTCTCTTCGAGCTGTACAGTATATGGTCAGCCCACAAAGGAGAATCTGCCCGTTACCGAGCAGGCTCCCATCCAGAAGGCTCTGTCGCCCTATGGCAACACGAAGCAGATTAACGAGGAGATTATTCAGGACTTCGTTCACTCTGGTGCACCTATCAAGAGTGTCATCCTGCGCTACTTCAACCCCATCGGTGCTCATCCCTCTGCAGAGATTGGTGAACTGCCCATCGGTGTGCCCATGAACCTGATTCCTTTCGTAACACAGACTGCAATCGGCGTTCGCAAGCAACTGAAGATTTTCGGCAATGACTATGACACTCCCGATGGAACTTGCATTCGCGACTACATCTATGTAGTTGACCTTGCAAAGGCTCACGTGAAGGCTATGACCCGTGTTCTCGAGGGCGATGGCGATGCTATCGAGGTGTTCAACATCGGTACAGGCCGCGGTCTCTCTACGCTGGAGGTTGTTGAAGGCTTCGAGAAGGCTACCGGCGTGAAGGTGAACTGGGAATATGCACCACGTCGCGAGGGCGATATCGAGAAGGTTTGGGGTAACGTTGACAAAGCCAACAAGGTGCTTGGCTGGAAGGCAGATACTCCTACCGAGCAGGTGCTGGCTTCGGCATGGAAGTGGCAGGAGAAGTTACGTGCCGACGGCATAATGTAATTTATTTAAATAACAAACATGTACGAAAAGAACATTTCAAATCAATACGATCGCATGACTCAGGCGGGGACAAGAACGTTCCCCGCCCTCATGCGGAGCGTATATTTGTGGATGACGTTGGGTCTGGTGATGACTGGTTTTACGGCAGCCCTCCTGGCTCGTAACGAGCAGTTTATCTATGCATTGTTCACTAACCAAATTTTGTTCTGGGGTATAGCGATTGCAGAGTTAGGACTCGTAGTGTGGCTTTCAGCAGCTGCTCACAAACTGAGTTTCTCTACGATGGGCATACTGTTCGCTGTCTATTGCGTACTTAATGGACTCACAATGTCACTCATATTCGTTATTTACACACAGGAAAGCATAGCGCAGACATTCTTCGTGACGGCTGGTACTTTCGGTGCCATGTCTCTCGTGGGATTCTTCATTAAGCGTGACCTTTCTGGTCTTGGCCGTATATTGCTGATGTTGCTTGTAGGCCTTATTATCGCCACCATCGTTAATATCTTTCTGCATAATGGCGCGTTGGCTGCCATCCTAAACTATGTAGGTGTAATTATCTTCGTCGGATTGACGGCTTACGACACACAGAAAATACGTAACTGGTTCGAGGTGGCAGAGACCTGCGATGACAAGGAGACAATGGGTAAGATGGCCCTCATGGGCAGCCTGACTCTGTATCTTGATTTCATCAACCTGTTCCTCTACATGCTTCGCTTCTTTGGTCGCGCTCGCGATTAAACGCCAACCTCCATGGAACAAATCGAATCTGCCAAGAATCCAAAGATTAAGCTGCTTGAAGAGTTGCAGCAGAAATCTTCAGAGCGCAGGCGCAGAGGTTTGTTCGTGGTGGAGGGACGGCGTGAACTTGAACACTGCATCGCTGCAGGATATGAAATAGACACCATATTCCAATGTCCTGAACTTAGTGGCGACATCTCGTTACCACCCGGGTGTCGTGTCTTTTATGTTTCGCTTGAGGTGTATGGGCGTGTGGCATATAGGGGCACTACTGAGGGCGTTATTGCCGAGGTTCGCACTAAGTCTCACTCATTCGATACATTACCCAAATGTAATAATCCTCTGTACGTGATACTGGAGAGTGTAGAGAAGCCAGGTAACCTTGGTGCCGTGCTGCGTTCGGCAGATGCGGCAGGAGTGACGGCTGTCATAGTTTGCGACCCTTTGACAGATCTCTATAATCCCAATCTTATACGTAGCAGCATTGGGGCTATTTTTACAGTTCCTACCATCACATGCTCCTCAGAAGAGTGTATTTCTTATATGAAGTCGCATGGAGTAAGTATTCTCACAGCGCAGTTGCAGGATTCGCTTCCTTACTATGATACTGATATGAAGCAGGCAACTGCTATCGTCATGGGAACGGAATCGACAGGACTTACAGACCAATGGCGTAAGGCAGCCGATGCCCACATCCGCATTCCAATGTTGGGACACTTGGATTCGCTAAATGTCAGTGTTTCAGCAGCAATACTGATGTTCGAGGCTGTACGCCAGCGACAATAATCGTATTATTTGCAATGCAGCTCGTGGAAATAACGCCACAATGGAGCAGCCATCAATGCCTGATGAAATTCCCCGTCGCTAAGCAATTGAAAGACTTCATCGACGGGCTTTTCGTATACGGCAATATCTTCTGTGTTTTCGAGGTGTTGCGTGGAGGTGCGCTCAACGCCTTCGGCAATGAATGTATGACTTACGTTGGTGCATGCTCCGGGATTGGGACACATGGTCATGAAATGTCGCCACTCACCACCTGTATATCCCGTTTCTTCAAATAATTCACGCTTGGCGGCTTCCACAGGTTCCTCGCCATTCTCCACAACACCTGCCGGCAATTCGTATGCCACCAGTTGACGGGCATGGCGATACTGGCGCTCGAGAAGCATGTTCCCGTCCTTGGTTATTGCTATGATGTTTATCCAATCGGGGTATTCAAGTACATAGTAATCGGGCATATCTGTACCATTGGGCAGACGAAGATGGTCGCGGCGTGCCGTCAACCAAGGGCGACGTATTAGATACTCGCTATCCAGCAAAGTCCATTTCTTTATGTCTTCCATAATATGTAGTTTTGTATTGATTATTTACGCTGATAAACTCTGACATAGTCTATTTCGTAGCGCATAGGGAATGCTTCCTTTACAGGTTCACCTCCATTGATGCCGCCAATGGCGAGATTCAGTAGAATGTAGTGGGGGTTATGCATAGGGTTTGAGTAGTGCCCGATGCTGCCATTTATCGTCTTGCTGAGGTCAACTTCATTCAGCAACTCGTCGTCAAGGTATATGCGCAGATATTCTTCATCCCAATCCATACGCCAAATGTGGAATTTCTCGTTCCAATATGGGTCTTTCTCTAAAAAGTGTTCATAGGGAGTTCGCTTTGAATTCCATTCTGCATTGAATGGTTTGTCATTGCCCCATGCAGCATTTGCTAAGATGTGTGGATGACCATTTATGTGGTAATACTCCATTATGTCAATCTCACCGCATGAGGGCCAAGGAGCATCGCTTCCTAACGTCCATATTGCTGGCCATGAGCCAATGACTGCTGGTATGCGGGCACGCACTTCCAAACGTCCATACTTGAATGAGAAACAGCGAGCGGTATTGATACTTGCGCTTGAATACTTTGCATAAGGTCGTGAACGACGCCAATCGTTTGATCCTTCGCGGTATCTGGGATTTGGAATGCTATCGAGCCTTCCTTCCAGTACTAAGAGGCCGTTCTCTACACGTGCGTTTTCACGCTGATACCATTGGTGTTCTTCGTTTCTTACAAAGCCTTGTTCTGCTTGCCAAACTTCCCAATTGAGTTCGTTCCCATTGAACTCATCTTTGAAGACTAGTTGCCAATCGCTTTGTGTGTAGGTTGTAATACACACGAATAAAAGCGTTACGGTAAAGAAGAATTTATTCATCGAATTCGCTGTTTGCAGTGCGAAGAATAAGTGTTGTGGCTCCTATGGTTACAATGCTTCCTTCTTCCAATCTTACACGGTCTTGGTCTCGTAGAATGTCATTCATATAGAAGGTACCAGTGTTTGATGGTGCATCGCGCAGGATGTATTGCAGGTCGCCGCGTTTGTTCCTTTGTACTCGTATTATGCAGTGCTTGGTATCAACACTTGGATCGGATGTTTCTATGGGTGTATTGATATCGGTACCTCTTACATATCGCCCTATCACATTGTCCCCCATCTTCAATGGTATTACTTGCTTGTAGTGGAAAACGTTTTCAACCACTACAATGCTACCACAATTTTGTGCGTTCTCTTGCTCGTCAAGGTTGCGCTCTTCATGCTTGTCGCGTAGCTTGCTTACGCCAATACGTATGCCAAACTGCTTCTGGCACTGAGAACAAACAAACACCAACTGTTGTCCACTGGTGTATTGAGTTTCGTCGAAGGTAATGTAGTTGTCACATTTCGGACAGCGAACTCTTTTCATTAAATGATATGTGAAAAATTACAATTTCATAACCCAAGAGCCATTATATTCCCTTGAGCGCTGTCGGATTTCACGTGCACTAATGTTTGCATCTTCTTCGCTACCATAATGACCTACAACAACACGAATGGATTTCCCATTGTCTATTATGCGTGGGTTGCTGAAACCTTCTTCAGAAAGCTGTTGCACAAAGTGTTCTGCATTTGCGTGAGAAATGTGGCTTGCCATTACTACACAGAATTTTTCTGTTGTAGCCAATTCCTTTGCTTTTGTGCTCGTTGGTTTCTGTATAGTATTTGTATTTTTAGATGTCGAACTTATAGCCTTAGCTTCAGCAATAGCAACTTTTGCCGGATCTTCCTTATCGGCGCTCTTACTTGGCATTAACAATTCCTTTACACTACTGTGTTGCTCCGTATTTATTTCTGGTATGGGATTGTTGAAGAATACGAATAACAATATTGCTACACAGGCTGCTACTACTGTATTTGCAATGCTGCGATTGATGCGAATTACTATAGCGTCACCATCATTTTCTAATGATGCTGTCATAGGCACAATCTTAGCCTGTTTCGCAGGGGCTATTTCGCTTATATGGAATGCATCAAGACCGTAATATTCAGGCGTTGTAACACCTGCTTCGTGTGATTCAAACAGAATGTCGCCGTTATAATCTTGTGTAAATGTTCCTATTGCTCCAAAGTCGATAATACTAGTGTCTTCAAGTTCTTGTTTGAATTCGTTAACCCATGTGCACAATGTTTGCTCGGCCTCTGAAACGGTCTTGCCAAAAATTACCTGAATGGCTTCTATCAGCATATCGTCAGCATGGTCGAGATTTGTGTTGAAACGAACGGAACGTATAGGGGGAAGATACGCTTCTTCTGCAACATTGCGCTTGGCGCTCTGCTGTTGCACTATGAAAGTACCTAACCCTGGGATTACTACGTAGTCGTGACTAAGCAGTAAATATTCGATTAAGGTTGGAAATTGATTCATCATAGTGCAAAGGTACAAATAATTTATGTATTGTGAGTCGGCTTTCAAGGATTTTTTTGTACTTTTGTATCGAAATTTATAATATAGCTTTGCAATGGATTATTTGATGACTGAGATTGAGGGTGTATGGATACTTGAGCCAAAAGTATTCGGTGATTCACGTGGTTATTTCATGGAGACGTGGCAACGAGCTGATTTTGAACGACATATTGGTCCTATTTCTTTTGTTCAAGACAATGAATCAAAATCTTCTTATGGTGTTCTTCGTGGTCTTCATTATCAAGAAGGAGAATATAGTCAGGCCAAACTA
>Ga0247611_10002200_pt1 | contig 32372 bp, 29 predicted proteins | sample 177DNAGHGhighgp2_FD_192422 | JGI IMG/M metagenome (GOLD analysis project Ga0247611, IMG submission 192422) | Sheep rumen microbial communities from Palmerston North, Manawatu-Wanganui, New Zealand - 1770 DNA GHGhigh gp2 | ecosystem: Host-associated > Mammals > Digestive system > Stomach > Rumen... | reverse complement strand
TCCAGCAATGGCTTGAGGCTGTTCTCAATGAGTAAGTCATCGGAGTCCGGCATCAGAATGTACTCCCCCTTGGCAATGGCAATACCTTTATTGCGGGCTACTGACAGACTAAGGTTTTCTTGATTGACAACCGTAATATTGGAGTGCTGACTGATGATGTCCTGAATGACCTCCATGCTACGGTCCGTACTTCCGTCGTTTACTATAATGACTTCAAAGCACGTCTCGTCTAAGCCTTGCCTGAAGATGCTCTCCATGCAGGTCCGGATGTAGGGCTCTACGTTATAGACGGGAACAATAATGCTTAGTTGTGTCATAGAATAGTAATTTGCCTCCAAAGGTACGGATTTTTCAACATAACACAAAAAAATATAATTAAAAATTTATTGTCATAGTTATTTTTATGTATTTTTCGTCATTTTGAGGACTTTCTTGCATGCAGTGGGTGGCAATTAGGGGCTGAAAATGCAGAAATGGACTTTTTTTTGAAAAAAAACAGAGAAAAAATTTGCAGGTTCCGAAAAAAGTTGTACCTTTGCATCCGCAATCGAGAGAGATGCACTTTTAAAAAGGTTTTGAATGCGGAAATAGCTCAGTTGGTAGAGCACAACCTTGCCAAGGTTGGGGTCGCGGGTCCGAGTCCCGTTTTCCGCTCAACATGTTGTACAAAAAAGAGCATTAGGATTTATTCTAATGAAAAATGCCCAGGTGGCGGAATTGGTAGACGCGCACGTTTCAGGTGCGTGTGCCGCGAGGCGTGCAGGTTCGAGTCCTGTTCTGGGCACTCTTTTTTGGGAACACGTTATTTTTTTTGTGCTGGAGAGGTGGCGGAATTGGTAGACGCGCTACTTTGAGGGGGTAGTGTCAATTGCGACGTGGGAGTTCGAGTCTCCTCCTCTTCACCATTTCATTGTAAGAATTACTTGCGGAAATAGCTCAGTTGGTAGAGCACAACCTTGCCAAGGTTGGGGTCGCGGGTCCGAGTCCCGTTTTCCGCTCTTTTTATATACAGGAAAACAATCCCATTTCTAATGAATTTGTATTTACGATATTTTGACAGTGAGATTCTTGTCTCTAATGTCGATGATGCCATTGCTTTTCTGGCCGATATTGAAGAGATAGGAATGAACCCTGCGCTTGAGAAAGACATTCGCGACTATGCTGCCAGTGATGTTTTCTACCCCAAGCGTTATAAGGTACGCCCACGCATATACTTTATTATTATTAAAACTGAAGCTGCCACAATGCAGGACTTCAAAGAGAAGAAGGCCGTCCATGCTAATGCTGGAGCTGCTGAGAAATCTACTGCTCCTATATTGATGCGATTGAACGAAGAACGTTTTGGCTGGTACGAAGGTACGATAGATTTCAAACGAGTCCAAATGGTTCCCGGTACGGGTAAGTTCCAGTATCGTGACACGCATTTCGTGGCATGTTGCAAGGCTTATTCTGGATTGGATTGCTACAATCGTATTGTTGACCACCTGAGTGTGCGTGTTGACCCTCGTAGTCAGTTCCCCTCGGCAAAGGGTAAGAACTTCAAGTTCCGCTATCTCGGACAATGTAAATAATTTGAGCGACTATTTCCTATGAATAAGGTTATGTTGATAGGTAATGTTGGTCAGGAGCCGGAGATTCGGTATGTCGACCAGGGCGTTGCGGTCGCTCGTCTACGTTTGGCAACGACAGAACGTGGCTATACGCTTCAGAATGGAACGCAGGTCCCGGAGCATACTGATTGGCATAATGTTATTTTATGGCGCCGATTGGCTGAGATTGTAGAGAAATATGTTCATAAAGGTGACAAATTATATATTGAGGGTCGTATCCGTTACACCACTTATGACGACAAGCAAGGTCAGCGGCGTAGTGTGACAGAGATTTGGGCAGACAATATGGAAATGTTAACTCCTAAGTCGCCTTCGACTGAATGATCATGGACGAATATTTACAACCGTTATTGAATGGTGTGACGCTGTTGTCACCTTCATGGGGTGCTATAGTTGCCGGTGTTTTAGCCAGCCTATTGTTATTGATATCTGCTTTTGCCTCTGGGGCGGAAATCGCTTTTTTCTCATTGTCGCCGACAGATCTGAATGAACTGGACGTTGAGAAGTCCGAGGAAGACGCTAAAATCAGTATGTTGCGAGACGACTCGGAGCGAACCTTGGCTACTATTTTGATTACGAACAATCTGGTCAATGTAACCATCATCATGTTGCTCAATTATTTCTTTGCACATGTGGTGGATTTTGGTGATGCTTATTGGTTGCACTTCCTTTGCATTACCATATTGCTTACTTTCCTGCTGCTGCTCTTTGGCGAGATTATGCCGAAGGTCTATGCGCGCCAGCATCCGCTTTCTTTCTGTCGTCGCACTATCAATGGCATTCTGTTCTGCAGGACGCTGTTCCATCCTTTATCTACTGTTCTGATGAAGTCTGGTCTTCTTGCTGATATGGTTGTCAAGCGTGAAAACCGTGTATTGAGCGTTGATGACTTAGAGCAGGCATTGGAGCTGACAGACAAGGAAGACATCAAGGATGAGCAGCGCATGTTGGAGGGTATTGTCCGCTTTGGCGATGAGACAGCCAAGGAGATTATGACGTCTCGTCAGGATGTCGTCGCCCTAGACTTCAATGCCTCTTTTGCCGAGGTGTTGCGCTGTATTGTTGCCAACAGCTATTCGCGTATTCCTGTCTATCAGGACAATAGTGATAATGTTCGTGGCATCCTCTATATCAAGGACTTGCTGCCGCACTTGACGAAAGGAAGTAATTTCCGGTGGCAGTCGCTTATCCGTCCTCCATATTTTGTACCCGAGACGAAGAAGATCGATGATTTATTAAGGGAGTTCCAGGAAAACAAAGTTCATATTGCTATTGTCGTGGACGAGTTTGGTGGTACCAGCGGTATTGTAACGCTGGAAGACATTCTGGAAGAAATCGTAGGCGAGATCAATGACGAGTATGACGAGGATGTCAAGAACTATGTCCGTATCAATTCCAACACGTTTGTCTTCGAAGGCAAGACGCTACTCTCTGATTTCTACAGGATAGTGAAAGTCAGCGACGATGTCTTTGAGGATGTTGAGGGTGATGCCGATACCATTGCAGGACTGTTACTTGAAATAAAAGGTGACTTCCCGAAGCAGCATGAGAAGATTGACTATCAGAATTTCACCTTTGAGATACTCGACATGGAAGAGCGACGCATCTCAAAGGTGAAGGTTACTATTCACGAGAAAAAGAATTAATTCCAGCCGAAGCGGCTCCAGTCAACTATCTGGTTCCATTGATAGTAGTTGTACGTATCAAGGATATAGTATGGCTCTGTTTTGTATCTGTTGGAATTGACGGGAACGAACATGCTGACACACCCGTAGAGTGACTGGTCTTGATTGAAGTTTCTGAAATCTAACAAAAGCATGTTACTCCCCGTTTCCCATTGCATGGACATCTTGTAATAAGGTACAGCCTGCTGGAATACGTTATCCCATTGGGCGAAAGCCTCATCGCTGGCGATAGACTTGAGAAAAGCCCGCATGTCATAGAAAATTGGAGCGTTGCAATACCAATAGTAGACGATGCCCTTCATGTTGGGATTATTGGGATAGTTGGGGTAGGTTGTCGGATCCAGCACATCGTGCGTAGCTTGTGCTAACTGTTCCATATACTTGGTGTCAATGACGGACAGGGGCACACTATAGCTGACATAGGCTTCCTGATAATAATTATAATAGGTGTCGATGATACCTTTATATAATTCCTCGCCGTTCTTGAAGAAGTAGGGTACAATCAGGTCGTAGGGAGCACCATAGCCAGGAATCTCGGCAGGTGAACCAATCAGGTAGTCGGTGACATGTCGCAGTTCGTAGCCAACCTCGGCAGACATCATGTTGCAGCAGTCTGCAAAGATGAAGTCCATCTTCGGCACAGTACTTAACACTTCGGCCATCTGCCTGATAGATAACCATTTCACGGCATTGCTGCCATCGTCCTTGCCTTCATCTACTCCGTAGGAACGGTGTAGCTTGCCCTTGTCTTCCAGCCAGCTGTCAGCATGGCCCCACAGCACCAGTCCGTAGCCATCTGCTTGGATGTTGTCAGTCATCCATTTGATAATCTCGGTAAACCGCTTGGGATCGCTGGAGTAGAAGTCACTTTCGTAGGATTTTTTTGGATAGATCTTTCCACCGTGAACCTCTATAATATATGGAGTACCTTTCTTTACAGCTTTTGACGAGTTCAGGCTATCTACAAACACGAACAGCCGTTGCGTGTCACTCAACGACATGGAACCTTTGACAATCTCGTCAAGGTCCTTGCTCAGGTACTTCACTCCTTGATATTCTGTCAGATTGTTTTCGCCAGCCATGTAAATCATGACTGCGCGGGTTGCCTTCTTGTCAGTAACAGGATCTGATTCATCGTCATGACTACAGGCAGTCATCAGTGTCAGAGCACTTAATAATATGAATAAATACCTCATGTTGTCTAAATTTTGTTGCAAAGATACAAATAATTCACGATTTACAGCCACTATTCACAATTATTTTGTACCTTTGCGCTTTAAATTTGAATAATAATGAAAAAATCGATCATATATACTATTTTATTTCTCTTTTTGCCGGTTATTTCAAAGGCTCAGGATACGTTAGCGATAGAGCCAGTTGCAGTTGTCAATCCTAATGTGCAATGCGAAGACACCTGTTCTCACATTCATGGCATAGATCTCAGTCACTATCAGGGAAAAGTATTCTGGGAGACCATCGGCGACAATACCAAGATGGCCTACGTCTACTTGAAGGCTACCGAGGGTGGTGACCGTATTGATGCTACCTTCGAACGAAATATCGAGATGGCTCGCAGGAATGGATTGAAAGTCGGCAGCTATCATTTCTATCGTCCGCTGACCGACCAGCAGAAGCAAATGCAGAACTTCAGGTCGCAATGTTTGCCCGACGAACAGGATTTAGTGCCGATGATAGATATTGAAAGCACAGGCGGTTTGTCTACCGATGTCTTTTGCGACTCTTTGTTCTACTTCCTGGACTTGGTGGAGGAAGCTTATCATCAAAAGCCCCTTCTCTATACCGGTCGCAATTTCTATAACAAGCACCTGAAGGGGAAGATTGACGACTACAAAATCATGATAGCCATGTATACCGACCAGGAACCTGTGCTGGCTGATGACCGCGATATCACCATGTGGCAATATACTGGTAAAGGTCGCATCGTTGGTGTCAATGGCTATGTGGACAAGAGCCGTTTCATGGGCAACCATGGATTGCGGGAAATCACGTTTAAACATCGCTGAAGAGTGTACGAATCTCAAAAAACAATAATAATCTAAATATTATCGTATGATTATCAAATGCCCTGAATGTGGCCATCAGGTCAGCGACTTGGCTGAAACCTGTCCAAGCTGTGGAATCGCCATAGCCGGAAAAATATTGAAGTGTCCCCATTGCGGCGGTACAATGTTAGCCGCTCAGAATGTCTGTCCCAACTGCCTGCAGGCCGTCCGTCAGTCGGCCAGTCAGCAGGAGTCTCCATCTACGCCGCCTGTTCCACAGCAGGTGCAACAGGAGCCTGTTGAGGTTGACAACGAACAGGAGACTAAGAAAAAGCCCAGCCGTCATGGCTGGCTGGCTACGCTGATAGTGGCGCTGGTCATTGCTCTTGGCGTCTCGTTTGTCGGTTATTATTTCTATCAGCATACACAGGAGCAGAATGAGCAGTATGCTTACGAAAATGCTATGCAGAGCTCTGAGCCGGCTGTGTTGCAGAATTTCCTGGATATTTATACCACTGCGCCCCAGGCACATCGCGACTCTGTGATGGCGCACATGGAGCAGTTGAAACTGATAGATATGGAGTGGCAGAATGCCGTGCGCAGCCAGTCGAAGGTAGCCCTTCTGAAATATATGCAACTGCATCCCCAAAGTGTTCACGTCACGGAAGCCAAACTGCTCATAGATTCGCTAGACTGGATACAGGCCGCCAACCTGAATACCCTTGAGTCCTATAAGTCGTATATGGAGGCGCATATTGACGGTTTGCATTATGATGATGCCAAGATGAATTACGACAAACTGAACGACCGCATGGTGACACCTCAGGAGGAACAGATGATTAGCAGTCTGTTCAATACCTATTTCAACAGTTTGGCCAAGAACGACGAACCAGGACTGCTGTCCACGCTGAATACCGTTATTCGCACATTCTTCAATCGTCAGAATGTCACCAAGGCCGATGTCATCCAGTATATGAAGAAGTTGCACGAGGCGGAGGATATCTCGTCCATGAACTTCCTGATGAACAATGACTGGAAGATAGACAAGATAGAGAATATTGATACCGGCGAGGTGGAATATTCCGTCACCTTCTCCGTCGACCAGCGCATCGACCGTTCAGACCCCGACCAAGAGCGCCTGGCAACCTATAAGGTCAGCGCCAAGGTGACGCCGGAAGGCAAGATCGTGGATATGAACATGAAAAAGGTGGTGAAGCAATAAGCTACAGGGCTATCTTCATAAACACTGGATAGTGGTCTGAATAGGTGATGTCACCTCGGTAGTAGGTGAGTCCCTTGAGTGCCTCGTCGTGGAAGATGTAGTCGATGCGCACGGGCTTCTTGCCACGGAAGGTGCTCATGAAACCACTTCCGCACTCTTTGAATCCGTCTACCATATTGCCTAACATGGTTTTGTAGACGAAAGAGTAGGGGACGTCGTTGAAGTCACCGCAGAGGATGCAGGGTTTCTCGGAGGAACGTTTCTCGTTGGCGACAGTCACAGCCTGTCCGGCACGGAAAAGCATGCCGATGGTATAGTTTCCATAGATGGCGTTCAGCAGACGACTGTTGCTGACCTCATAGCCTCCGTTCATCTGCATCTTGGCGGCCTGGCGCATGGTGCGGTTGATGCCGGTCGTCTGCAGGTGGACGTTGAAGACGCGTATCTCTTCGCCGTTGATCTCGATGTCAGCCCACATGGCACTGTTGTTGGTATCGTCGAAAAGAATGGTCTTGTGATTGCGGATGGGGTAGCGGCTGTAGATGACCATGTCGTCGCGGCCTATCTGCATGTAGGGGAAGTACTCCTTGTAGGACACAGAGTTCTTGCGGTCTCCGCTGGTTTCGTTGTACTCTTGCATGCAGAGCACGTCTACCTTCTGGCGTCGCATCTCGGCCAGGATGTCCTGTGCCATAAATCCCGACGTCTCGCGTCCGAACATGGCGACATTATAGCTGGCTATCTTCAGACCGGCCTTGTTCTCTAAGCTCTTGTCGTAGGAGCGAAACTGGTAGAGAGTGCCTATGTAGGGTATGCAGCAGGCTATGGTGACGACGGGTATGAGTATGAGGTACCAGCGTCTGCGCAGCAGCCAGTAGAAGATCATTAGCACGTTGGCAATGATCAGCAGTGGCAGTGCGTAGACGAGCATGGCTTGTGCGTTGTTGCCAGCGGGGTTGACGTTGCCTCCAAAGAGAGCTACAAAGGTGAAAATGGCAATGACCAGCTGTGCCACCAGAAACATGGCTGACACATACTTGTAAACGGCGAGTTTTCCCATAGTATGTAGTTGTTGATAGTTACTTGTTGACGTATTTCTCGACCATGTCAATAAGGTCTTCTACGCGGAAGGGCTTGGCCATGAACTCGTCGCAGCCTGCCGCCTTGGCCTCGCGGATGTTCTCGTCAAAGGCGTAGGCGCTGAGTGCCACTACGGGTATGTCGTGGTTGACCTCCTTGATGATGCGCGTGGCGTCAAGGCCGTTCATGTCGGGCATGCGGATGTCCATGAGTATGAGGTCTGGATGTTCCTCCTCACAGAATGTCACTGCCTCGATGCCGTTGACGGCGCGCAGCAGACGGTAGCGTTTGGAGAGCACGATACGGACGAGCTCGAAGTTGCTGTCCTCGTCCTCTGCCACCAGGATGAGTGGTGCGTTGCGCAAGTCGGTCTTGGTGGTAGAGCGGATGGTACGCGAGTTGGTGGTGGTGCGACTGTTCTTGGTGATACCTCCGATGGTGCCCTCGAAGGGCAGGATGAATCGGAAGGTGGAGCCCTTTCCGAGTTCCGACTGTACACTGATAGTTCCTTCCATGCGCTCGACGATGGTCTTGCAGAGCGTCAGCCCCAGTCCGTATCCGGCCTGGCTCTCGGCATCCCGCGAGACGTAGGCGTCGAAGATGTGCTTGAGATCGTCGGGATCGATGCCCGACCCCGTGTCGCTGACGAAGAATTCTACCTCCTGTCCGTCGTTGATGAGACGGTAGCCGTAGGTGATGTTTCCTTCGGTGGTGTGTTTCAGGGCATTGCTGATGAGGTTGGAGAAGACCTGTGTGACGCGGTTTTGGTCGGTGTTGAGCACCACGTTCATATTGGGTCTGTTCCATATCAGCTTCAGCGTGTCGGGACAGCGGAACTTGAAGATGTTCTGCAGTCCATGGCATAGTTCGTTAAGGTCGGTCATCGACTTTTTGATAGCTATCTCTCCGGCTTCTACACGTGAGAGGTCGAGGATATCGTTGATGAGTGCCATCAGTCGGTTGTTGTTGCTCTCAACGATTTCCATGTATTTCATGCGCTCGTCAGGCGAGTCGGTCTCAGCCATGATGCGTGAGAACCCCTCGATGGCGTTGAGGGGTGTGCGGATTTCGTGGCTCATATTAGCCAGGAAGAGTGACTTCATCTGGCTGGCTTTTTCTGCCTTCTTGGCCTTTTCCTCGTATTGGGCCAGTTTCTTTTTGGCAGCGTCGAGCTCTAACTCCGTAGCGTGAAGCTTGTTGTTGGCTTCAGCTATTTTCTGCAATAGAATTTCACGTTCGTTATCTGGCATGACGTTCTTTTATGTGTATAAATCGTTGCAAAGATATAAATTTTTTTCGAAAAAATGAGTAATTCCTCAAAAATTTTATCCTCTTTTAGCTTTTTCCCATGTGCCGCCCCCCTTGTGGGCATACAAATACTTCATGCCACGGAAGACGTTGACGTTCATGAACAGGAAGTAGTAGGCCACATAGAGCAGCTTCTGGCGGCGTCCCTGGCGTTCGAGCAGCCAGCTGAGTGCAGCAGCCAAGTAGAAGAGCAGCTGCAGGACGGCGATGATGTTGTAGAAGGTGCCTGCGCGCAGCAGCACGAGAGCCACGTTCAGGGGGATGAGTGCCAGCAAGGCGACGGGTGTGATGCTCCAGCGAAGCACGCGGTGGGAGACGAACTGGAAGGCTACCGTCGGCTGACGGAAGGGGTTCAGCATCTGCCGCAGCCACCATATGCTTTGCAGTCCGCCGGCGGCGATGCGGCGCTTGCGCTTCGATTCCTCGTGGATGTCGGCAGAGCCATATTCCATGGCGTAGGCATCCGATGTGTAGGCTATCTTGTAGCCCTTATCTACCAGTCGCATGGACATGACAAAGTCGTCCAGCAGGGCATTCTCGGGCATGGGCTCGTAGAGACTGGTGCGGATGGCGTTCAGTTCGCCGGCAGCACCCATGGCGGAGTATAGCTCACTGTCGAGGTGCTTCAGGGCGCTCTCGTACTTCCAGTATAGTCCTTCTCCTTCTGCGGCGGCCTGCCCCTCATGGCGTGCCATGACGCGCTTCTCGCCAGCCACGCAGGCTACCTGCGGGTCCTGGAAGCAGCGCACAATCTCGCGGATGGCTTCCGGGTTGAGCATGGTGTTGGCATCGGTCATGACAGTGATGTCGCTGGTCAGCTGGCTGATGCCGTGGTTCAAGGCTGCTGTCTTGCCTCGGCGTTCGGGCGAGTAGACGACGGTGACGTCGGGATAGTGGCTAAGCCGCTCGTTGGTGTCATCGGTGGAACCGTCGGTGACCCAGACTATGTGCAACTTGTCCTTGGGATAGTCAAACTGGTGGGTGTTGTCCATCTTCATGGCTACCACGTCCTGTTCGTTGTAGGCACATACCATGAAGGTGACGTCGGGTAACGCCTCGTCAGGAGGAAGAACGTTCTTGACGGCTCTTCCCCTGACCAGGCGTTTGATGGCAACCAGTACCCATAATAGCATTCCGTATCCGATATAGGTGTAGAATACGAGGAACAGGCAGCCCCAGAAGGCTATTTTCAATGCTATCATGTCACTGGTGGCTTTTAGTGTGTTACGAATTGGTGTCTGTTTCTTCCTGCATGTCGATGAACTGGCGGTCCTTGTCGTAGAATTCATATTGCAGGAAAGCCAGTTTCTGCGAGGGTATAATGCGTACGCCCATGCCGTATTTCATCTGCCATTGCCGCTTGAGCGACCAGAAGCCCTGGTTGATGTAGGCGGCGACATAAGGGTGGACGTGCAGGTAGAACTTGCTGATGCCTATGTTGTTGACAAGGCGGTCAATTTTGCTCTCAAGCTGGTCGGTAAACAGTATCGACGACTTGATTTTTCCTTTTCCGAAACAGGTGGGACAGGTCTCCTCGACGTTGACATCCATCGCCGGGCGGACTCGCTGGCGGGTAATCTGCATGAGTCCGAATTTCGACAGTGGCAGGATGTTGTGGCGTGCACGGTCTTTCTGCATGTTCTTGCACATGCGTTCATAGAGCATCTGACGGTCCTCAGCAAGGCTCATGTCAATGAAGTCGACGACGATGATTCCTCCCATGTCTCGTAGTCGTAGCTGGCGTGCCAGTTCGTCGGCAGCGCCGAGGTTCACTTCAAGGGCATTGGCCTCCTGGCCGTTTTCTGCGCGAGTACGGTTGCCCGAGTTCACGTCTACGACGTGCATGGCTTCCGTGTGCTGGATGATGAGATAGGCTCCGCGCTTGTAATTGACGGTACGTCCGAACGACGACTTCAACTGTTTGGTGATGTTGAAGTTGTCAAAAATGGGTACGTTGCCGGTATACTTTTTGACGATGTCCTGCTTGTCGGGGGCTATCAGCGTGACGTAGTCACGGACCTGCTGGAAGATGTTCTCGTCGTTGACGTAGATGCCGTCGTAGGTGGGGTCGAAGACGTCGCGCAGCAGTGCTACGGCACGTCCTGTCTCCTCGAACACCAGCTGGGGCGACTTGGTGGCTTTCTGTGCCTTCTCTATCATTTCGTCCCAGCGTTTGACGAGTACCTTCATCTCCTTGTCCAGCTCGGCTACGCGCTTGCCTTCTGCCGACGTGCGCACGATGACGCCGAAGTTCTTCGGGCGGATGCTCTGAACCAGCTGTTTCAGGCGGGCTCTTTCCTCGCTTTTCTTGATTTTTGATGATACCGAAACCTTATCGCCGAAGGGCATGAGCACCATGTAGCGTCCGGCAAAGCTGAGTTCGCACGTCAGTCGTGGACCTTTCGTGGATATAGGTTCTTTCACTACCTGAACCAGTATTTCCTGACCTTGCTTGAGGGTGGTCTGCACGCTGCCTTCCTTGGGCAGGTCGGGCAGCCGCTGTGCCTTTAATATGGGATAGAGTTTCTTCCTGTCGCTTTGTACCTGTTTCAGGTACTTTTCATAAGAGCTGAATTGAGTGCCTAAGTCAAGATAGTGCAGGAAGGCATCACGCTCAGAGCCTACGTCAACGAAGCAGGCATTGAGTCCGGGCATAAGCTTGCGCACACGACCCAGATAGATGTTGCCGACAGAGTAGCTGGCCTCCTCGCGCTTCTCGTTCTGGTATTCCACCAGGTTCTTGTCTTCGAGCAGAGCCATCGATATCTCTTTCGGCTGGACATCGATGATGAGTTCACTTGTCATACTTTCTTCACTTTTTCTCTTTAAATACATAAAGAAGCGCACCGTCAGAGACATCATGTCTCGTCAGGTACACTCCTCTCATTTGTTTCTGTCAGTGAGCTTACTTGCTCTTATGACGATTCTTGCGCAGTCTCTTCTTGCGCTTGTGGGTAGCCATCTTGTGGCCCTTCTTCTTTTTTCCGTTTGGCATAATCTTAATATATTAATAATAATGTATAATGATTAACGTTCTTACTTCATCTTCTCGATGAAACTCTTCGCGGGCTTGAAAGCGGGAATGTCATGGGCATCGATGACCATGGTGGTGTTCTTCGAGATGTTGCGGGCGGTCTTCTTGGCACGATGCTTCACAGTGAAGGTGCCAAAACCACGCAGGTAGACGTTCTCTCTCTCCTCAGCCATACTGACGCGAATTTCGTTCATGAAGGCCTCTACAGTAATGGCCACATCCTTCTTGGGAAGACCTGTCGACTCAACAATTTTGCTGATAATATCTGCTTTTGTCATTGCACTATTTTATTAAGTTTTTTATTTCGGACTGCAAAGATACTGTTTTTCAACGGGATATGGAAATTTTCCGTGCTTTTTTTTCTAAAAAAATGCATTTTTCTTGTTTTACCTTTGTTTTGATACCCGTTTTCAGGAATTATATACCTTATTTAATTATATAAGGGCGCTTTTGGTGATGCTTGACTTACGACATCGTTTACGTTAATTTTTCTTCAAAAAAAGCACGTTCTTTTCTCTATATGGAAATTATTCGCTATCTTTGCATCCAATTGGTACTTAAAAGCTAAAACAAACCCAAAAAGCATTATGAAAGCATTCAACGACAAGAATTTTGTGCTGGAGACTGAAGTCGCCCAGGACCTGTATCACAACCATGCGGCTAAGATGCCCATCATCGACTACCACTGTCACCTGATTCCCGAGATGGTTGCTAACGACCATCGCTTCAAGAGCATCACCGAGTTGTGGTTGGGAGGCGACCACTACAAGTGGCGTGCCATGCGTACCAACGGCGTGGACGAGAAGTACTGCACCGGCAAGGACACCAGCGACTGGGAGAAATTCGAGAAGTGGGCCGAGACCGTGCCTTACACCCTGCGTAACCCCCTGTACCACTGGACCCATCTGGAGCTGAAGACTGCCTTTGGCATCGAGAAACTGCTGAGCCCCAAGACCGCTCGCGAGATCTTCGACGAGTGTAACGAGAAGCTGAAGCAGCCCGAGTTCAGTGCCCGCGGACTGATGAAGCACTACAACGTAGAGTGCGTATGCACCACCGACGACCCCGTCGACGACCTGCACAACCACATCGAGTATGCCAAGCACAAGGCTGCCGACGACCCCATGATGATTCCCGCTTGGCGTCCCGACAAGGCCATGAACATCGAGAAGAGTGACTTTGCCGATTACGTACACCAGCTGGAGAATGTCAGCGGCGTCACCATCACCCACTTTGCCGACATGGTGGATGCCCTGAAGAAGCGTCACGAGTTCTTCGAGGCTCAGGGTTCGAAACTCTCTGACCACGGCATCGAGGAGTTCTACGATGAGGAGTACACCGACTCGCAGATTGAGACCATTTTCGAGAAGGCCATGCGCGGACAGCAGCTGTCGAACCTCGAAATCCGCCAGTACAAGAACTGCTTCCTGACGGTGATGGCAGAGATGGATGCCGAGGCAGGCTGGACACAGCAGTTCCACTATGGTGCCATCCGCGACAACAATACCGCTATGTTTAACAAGCTCGGTCCCGACACCGGTTTCGACTCTATCGGTGAGTTCAACACCGCCAAGGCCATGTCGAAGTTCCTGAACAAGCTGAACATGGAGGGCAAACTCACGCGTACCATATTATATACGTTGAATCCCTGCGCCAACGAGGTCATTGCTACCATGCTCGGCAACTTCCAGGGTGGCGAACCTGGCAAGATTCAGTTTGGTTCGGGCTGGTGGTTCAACGACCAGATGGACGGCATGATTCGCCAGATGAATGCCCTCTCCGTGCTGGGACTGCTCTCACGTTTCGTCGGCATGCTCACCGACTCGCGCTCGTTCCTGAGCTATCCGCGTCACGAGTACTTCCGCCGCATCCTCTGCAACCTCTTAGGCAACGACGTTGAGAAGGGCCTGCTGCCCGACGACCGCGAACTGCTGGGCAAGATGGTCGAGGACATCTCCTACAACAACGCAAGGAATTACTTTAAGTTCTATTAATAAAACAAATGGAGAGGCTGCCAGTCGCAGCCTCTCCATTTGTTTTTATTCCCTCCATAGCCATGCCGCCAGACGGTTGACCCATCGGATGGAGATGCGGAACCAGCGGTAGGCGCTCACCTCCTTGCCCCCAAACCTCAGGATGAAGTCGCGGTAGGGATTATGACGGAAGGGCAGACCCACGTCCAGAAAACGGATGTGGCTGTACCCTAGTTCGTGTGCATCGCAGATGGTATGCCAGAAGGTGACGGCATTGGGGTGGTAAGGGATAAAGCTCTTGCGCAGCGAGGCAGAATACCAGAGGTAGGCATCGCCCTCGGAATAGGCGCAGACGGCACAGCCAATGACACGCTCACGCACCAGGGTGATGAAAATCTTGCCGTGTCCTTCCTGCATCATCCCCTTGAAGAAACTGTCGGCAGGGATATAGCGGCGCGGCTTCAGCAGGTTATGCCGGCGCAGCAGGCGTGAGAAAGCCTGGAATTCCGCTTCCGTCTCCACTTCCTTGGTGAAGGCCCCTCGTTGCTGGGCGAGTTCTATGCGGTGCATCTGCCGGGAACTGATGCGCTCCTCTGGAGTACGCGAGTGGAGGGAGTTGTGGATGTTCATCCATCGAACGGGGAAATAGCCCAGCTGCTTCATTTCGCGGTAGGCAAACATCTTCTCTGACAGGTTGCTGACCTCGATGTACAGCACATGGCTGTTCAGACGTTCTGTCAGGGCTTCCATCAGGAGTTTGAAGACGTGGGCGTCGCAGTGGTTGTTGCCATAGATGCGGATGTGCGTATAGAGATAGGGCGGTAGCCACGACACCCGATAGCGCGTGATGCCGAGCAGGTGTCCAACCACATGTCCGTCGTCAGCCGTAGCAACAGCCATGAGCGGCTTCTGACGCGGCGTCTGCTGGCAGAGCTGCATCAGCTGTGGGCTGTGGAAAAAGTTGTCGCCAGACAACTCCGGCAGCTTGTCAGCACGTTCGTATATGGTAACCTGAATGCTATTCACGCGACAAAGATACGAATAAGTGAGCAAAAAGGCAAGAAAAACTTGATATAATAGCAGAAAAAGTAGTACCTTTGCCATCAAAATGTGTATGATATGGCTACAGTAGACGACAAGAAAGTGATTTTCTCGATGGTGGGCGTGAGCAAGACCATCCAGCAGAACCAGAAACAAGTGCTCAAAAACATCTATCTGAGTTTCTTCTATGGGGCGAAGATAGGCATCATCGGTCTGAATGGTGCTGGTAAGTCGACATTGATGAAGATCATTGCCGGACTGGACCAGCAGTACCAGGGACAGGTGGTGTGGGCACCTGGCTATTCGGTGGGCTATTTGCCCCAGGACCCGCCGCTGAACGAGGAGAAGACGGTGAAGGAGAACGTCATGGAGGGCGTGCAGCATGTGTATGACGCCTTGGCAGAATACGACGACATCAACGTGAAATTCGGTCTGCCCGAATATTACGAGGATGCCGACAAGATGGACAAGCTGATGCAGCGGCAGGCTGAGTTGCAGGACATCATCGATGCAACGGATGCCTGGAACATGGACTCGAAGTTGGACCGTGCGATGGCTGCGCTGAACTGTCCTCCCGGCGACTGGAGCGTCAAGACGCTGTCGGGTGGTGAGCGCCGCCGTGTGGCACTATGCCGCCTGCTGTTGCAGAAGCCCGACGTGCTGTTGCTCGACGAGCCTACGAACCATCTGGATGCAGAGTCGATAGACTGGCTGGAGCAGCACCTGCAGCAGTATGAGGGTACGGTGATTGCCGTCACCCACGACCGCTACTTCCTGGACGACGTGGCAGAGTGGATTCTGGAGCTGGACCGCGGCGAGGGCATCCCCTGGAAAGGCAACTACTCGTCGTGGCTGGAGCAGAAGTCGCAGCGGCTGGCTCAGGAGGAGAAGCAGGCTTCGAAGCGACGCAAGACGCTGGAGCGCGAGCTGGAGTGGGTGCGTATGGCTCCCAAGGCCCGTCATGCCAAGGGAAAAGCCCGTCTGAACTCGTATGAGAGCATGCTGAACGAGGAACAGAAGCAGAAGGAGGAGAAGCTGGAGATCTTCATCCCCAACGGTCCGCGTCTGGGCAACAAGGTCATCGTGGCAGAGCATGTGGCGAAGTCGTTCCCGGAGAAGACCCTGTTCAGCGACCTGAATTTCATCCTGCCCCCCAACGGCATCGTGGGCGTGATAGGTCCCAATGGAGCCGGAAAGACCACGCTATTTCGCCTCATCATGGGACTCGACAAAGCCGATGCCGGCACCTTTGACGTCGGTGAGACGGTGAAGCTGAGCTATGTGGACCAGCAGCACCAGGACATCGACCCGCAGAAGTCGGTCTATGAGGTGGTGAGCCAGGGCAACGAAACCATCCGCATGGGTGGCAAGGATGTCAACGTGCGTGCCTACCTGAGCCGCTTCAACTTCAGCGGCGCTGACCAGGAGAAGAAGTGCGGCGTGCTCTCAGGTGGTGAGCGCAACCGCCTGCACTTAGCTATCGCCCTGAAGCAAGAGGGTAACGTGCTGCTGTTGGACGAGCCTACCAACGACATCGACGTGAACACGCTGCGAGCCCTGGAGGAAGGTCTGGAGGCCTTTGCCGGCTGTGCCGTTGTCATCAGTCACGACCGCTGGTTCCTGGACCGCATCTGTACGCACATCTTAGCCTTTGAGGGTGAAGGCCATGTGTTCTACTTCGAGGGCAACTACAGCGAATATGAGGCTAACAAGGCTATGCGGTTAGGACTGGACGAGCCTAAGCGTGCCAGATACAGAAAGTTAATGGAAGAATGAACGAAAACGATTAAGAATATGGAATTCAAGGATTTAGTGCAGATGCGCCGCTCGCATCGTAAGTTTACCGATGCTGAGATTGACGGCGAGGACGTGAAGATGATACTGCGTGCAGGACTGATGTCACCCACGTCGAAGGGACAGCGTGCATGGCAGTTTGTGGTGGTGGACGACAAGATGGACCTCGAGAAGCTGTCGGATGCCAAGGATATGGGCGGACAGTTCCTGAAGGGAGCCCCGTTGGCTATCGTAGTACTGGGCGACCCCCTGCAGAACGACTGCTGGGTGGAGGACGGCTCCATTGCTGCTATCTCGATGCAGTACCAGGCTGAGGAGTTAGGCTTAGGCTCGTGCTGGATACAGATGCGCGGTCGCGGACTGTCGGACGGCACCAGCGCCGACACGGTGATACAGGGTGTGCTGGACATCCCCGAGAACCTGTCGTGCCTATGTATCCTGGCTATCGGTCACAAGGCTGACGAGCGCAAGCCGCAGAACGAAGACAAGCTGAAGTGGGAGCAGGTACACCTGAACAAATATTAAGGCATGGACGTCGTACTGATAGGAGCGGGCAGGGTGGCTACCCATCTGGGTATGGCGCTGACAGAGGCCGGACACCGTATCGTGTGCGTCTATAGCCGTACCATGGCCTCCGCCTTGGCGCTGGCAGCACGGACTGGCAGCGCGGCCACTGACGATGTCCGGCAGGTGCCACTGTCGGCAGACGTCTTTGTGGTAGCTGTCAAGGATGCCGTTCTGGAGTCCCTGTCTGCACAGTTGGCAAAGGGTAGGGAAGAGCAGGTGTTCCTGCATACGGCAGGGTCGATGCCGATGGCTGTCTTCCAGGGACTGGTGCAGCACTATGGCGTCTTCTATCCCATGCAGACGTTCTCCAAGGAACGGCAGGTGGACTTTGCTGAGATTCCCGTCTTTATAGAAGGCAGCGACGACGATGCCCTGCACTGCGCGAGGACGCTGGCTGAGAGCATCAGCCGCAGGGTCATCCCGATGAGCAGCGACGAGCGCAAATACCTGCATCTGGCTGCTGTCTTTGCCTGTAACTTCACCAACCACTGCTATGCGCTGGCGTCTGACATCCTGCGTGAACACGGACTGCCCTTCGACGTCATGCTGCCCCTGATAGACGAGACCACGCGAAAGGTACACGACTTTGAACCCAGTCAGGTGCAGACGGGACCGGCCGTCCGCTATGACGAGAATGTCATCAGCATGCAGGCAGCCATGCTTGCCGGTCGTCCGCTGGTGCAGGACATCTACGAGCGCATGTCGCAGAGTATACATCAAAAAACAATAGAGCAACAATGATTAATTATGACTTGAAGACGATACGCGCCATCATCTTTGACCTGGATGGCGTGCTTTCTGCTGAGACCATACCCTTGGGGACTGACGGCGTACCCGCCAGAACGGTGAATATCAAGGACGGTTATGCCATCCAGCTGGCTATGAAGATGGGCCTCCGCATTGCCATTATCTCAGGCTGCAAGATAGAGTCAGTGGCAGTACGCTATCGCGGTCTGGGGATGGAAGATATCTATCTGGGTGCTGCCGTCAAGGTGAAGACCTACGAGGAGTTTGTGGCAAAGTATGGCTTTGCCGATGAGGAGGTTATGTTCATGGGCGACGACATCCCCGACCTGGAGGTGATGCGCCGCGTGGGTTGTCCTGTATGTCCGAAGGATGCCTGTGACGAGGTGAAGTCGACCAGCATCTATGTCAGCGACCATGCCGGTGGCTATGGTTGCGGGCGTGACGTGATAGAGCAAGTGCTGAAGGCCCAAGGCAAGTGGCTGAAGGATGAACGATCTTTCGGATGGTGATGGAGAGACACCGTATTATATTAGCCAGTAACTCGCCCAGAAGGAAGGAACTGCTGGCAGGCATCGGTATCGACTTCGAGGTACGTGTGCTGCAGGGCATTGATGAGAGCTACCCGGCAGATCTGCCTATACAGGATACTGCCGAGTATATATCGAGGAAAAAGGCTGCTGCCTATCGTGAACAGCTGGCTGATGACGAGCTGGTGATTACTGCCGACACGATTGTCGTGCTCGACGATGAAGTGATGGGGAAACCCGCTGACGAGCAGGAAGCCAGCAGCATGTTGCACAAGCTGAGCGGCAGGACGCATCAGGTGATAACAGGTGTGACACTGACTACCAAGGAGCGCCAGCAGAGCTTTTCGGTGCTGACGGACGTGACTTTCAAGCAGCTGTCTGACGAGGAGATAGACTACTATATCACCCATTACCATCCCATGGACAAAGCCGGAGCCTATGGCATACAGGAATGGATTGGCTATATTGGTGTCACGGGACTCAGCGGCAGCTATTTCAACGTGATGGGCTTGCCCGTGCAGCGCATCTATGAAGCCTTGAAGACCTACGGCGTCAGCCCCGTCGGCGGAACTCAGCGCAGGTGATGGCTGTGGCTATAGCCACGTTCAGGCTCTCGGCCGTCTCGCTGTCCTTGTGATAGTTGGGTATCAGCAGCCGGTGGGTGAGCAGTTGCCGGATGGCTGGTGAGATGCCGTTGCCCTCATTGCCCATGACGATGATGCCGTGGGAGCTAAGCGGCTGACTGTAAAGGTTCTCGCCGTCGAGCACGGTGCCATAGACGGGACACTGGGCTTGGCTCAGCAGCGAGGTGAGGTCACAAACTATAATAGGTACGTGCGCGATGCTGCCCATTGTGGCTTGGACGACCTTGGGGCTGTAGACATCGGCTGTGGTGGGCGAGCAATATATGGCATCCATGCCGAACCAGTCAGCTATGCGGATGATGGTGCCTACGTTGCCAGGGTCCTGGACATTGTCCAACGCTATCGCCAGCTGCGTGTTCATTTGGGTGGCGTTGGGCTGAGAAGGTTCAGGCATGTGGAACAGGGCGAGCACCTCCTGCGGATGTTGGAGGAAACTGATGCGATGTAGTTCTTCGTCGGTAATGTCCTGAATGTCAACGTTAAAGGGTAATGGTACTGGCGTGGTGGAAAAGACGGAATGGGGCTTGAAACCCGCGCGTAGCAGGTCACCCACCACCTTGGGGCCTTCCGCAACAAACAGGTTCTCGCGTTTGCGATTTTTCTTGAGTTCTAACGAACGGATGAGTTTGATTTGACTTTTACTAAGCATGTCTTTTCCGCTTTTTTCTGCAAAGATAGGAAATTATTTGCAAATGACAGGCCTTAATTCATTATTTATTTGTAATTTTGCAGGGAAATGCGCACAAAAGTCCTGATATCGGCTATGGCAGCGCTGTTGCTGCTGGGGTGCTCGGAAACGAAATACGTTGCCGAGGGCGACTATCTGCTCGACAAAGTCAAGGTGGAGAGCGACCTGGATTATTATGGCATCATGCCTGCCGACATGAGACAGTACGTGCGTCAGCGAGGTAATTCGCGCTGGTTCTTGGCAGCCAAGGTGCCCCTGCGCATCTATTCGCTCTCAGGCCGCGATACCACCAAATGGCTGAACCGTACCCTGCGTGCCATCGGCGAGCCCCCTGTCATCTACGATACAGCCATGACGCGTCAGTCGCTGAGTGCCATCAAGATGCAGATGCAAAACCGAGGGTTCTTGCGGGCAGATGCCGATGTGGCTGTCAAGACCAAGGGCCGTAAGTTGACGACGATCTATCGCCTGCATCCCGGCACGCCCTACTTCCTGCGCAACATCCGTTATGAGATCAGGGATTCTGCCATTGCCCAACTGCTGGACATGGACAATGTAGCCAACCAAGGACTGCATCCCGGCATGGTGTTCAACGTGGACAATCTGGATGCCGAGCGCAAGCGTATCACGCAGATTCTCACGGACAATGGCTACTATAAGTTCAATAAAGACTTTATTACCTACAGAGCCGATTCGCTGCCTGGCAGTGCCAACATCGACCTAACGCTGGTGCTGCATCGCTACCATGTCGGAGAGACGGGTGATCTGCCGCATCAGACCTATAACATCCATCAGGTCCGATTTCTCAGCGGTAATGCCGAGGACTCCGTCATCCACCTGCGTCCGTCAGTACTGCGCAATAACACCTTTATCCAGGAGTCGATGCCCTATAAGGCTACCGACTTGCAGAGCACCTACAACCATTTCGGACGCCTGGGGGCTGTGCGCTATACCAATATTGCCTTCCGCGAACTGCCTGACACCACGTTGCTGGACTGTGACATCACCGTGAGCACCAATAAACCCTCGACGATATCGTTCCAGCCCGAAGGCACCAATACGGCAGGCGACCTGGGAGCGGCAGCCTCGCTGACCTACCAGAACCGAAACCTGTTTCATGGGTCGGAAAACCTGAGCGTAGAACTGCGCGGAGCCTTTGAAGCTATACGTGGACTGGAAGGCTACAACAACTCTAACTACGTGGAATATAGCTTGCAGACCAAGCTGTCGTTCCCCAGTTTTATTGCCCCCTTCCTGTCCCAGTCGTTCCGTCGGAGCATCAATGCCACCAGTGAGGTGTCGGCACTCTACGACATGCAGAACCGTCCGGAGTTCAGACGCAGGGTGCTGTCGCTGTCGTGGCGCTATAAGTGGAACGACCCCAGACGGCAAGACCGCTTTCAGTGGGACCTGCTGGACCTGAACTACATCTCGATGCCTTGGATCAGCGATAAGTTTGAAGAGGAATACCTGCACAACCCTGACCATCGCAATTCGTTGTTGCTCTACAACTATGAGCCTTTGTTCATCATGCGAACGGGTTTCCGCTATTCCTATAGCAACCGCCAGTATGTTGTCAAGACTAATATAGAAACAGGCGGTAACCTGCTGAGTCTGTTGGCACATACGTTGCATTTCCATAAGAATGCCAGCGACAAGTACACTTTCCTGGATGTGGACTTTGCCCAGTATGCCAAGGCCGATGTGGAGGTGTCACGCTATTTCCATTTCGACTATCGCAACGAACTGGTGCTGCATGCCGGATTGGGCATCGCCTATCCCTATGGCAACAGCACGATGCTGCCGTTTGAGAAGTCCTACTTCTCGGGTGGTGCCAACAGTCTGCGCGGATGGAGCGTGCGCAGCATCGGACCGGGTAGCTATGTCAGTGAGGATGGCAACATCGACTTCTTCATGCAGACAGGTGACGTCAAACTGGACTTGAATATGGAGTATCGTGCCCACCTGTTCTGGAAACTGGACGGGGCGCTCTTTGTGGACGCCGGCAATATCTGGACGTTGCGTGACTATGAGGACAGGTCTGGGGGACAGTTGCGGCTGTCAGATTTTCTGGATCAGCTGGCGGCTAGCTATGGACTGGGTTTCCGCTTCAATTTCGACTATTTTATCCTGCGCTTCGACATGGGTATGAAGGCTGTCAACCCCGTACATACCAATGCCAAGGAACACTTTCCGATTATTCATCCGCGACTCAGTCGTGACTTTGCATTCCACTTTGCGGTAGGCATGCCATTCTGACCTTCCACGCTCCGTCACGCTTGACCAGTTCTACGTCAAAGACACCATCGTCCTTCATGCTTCCAGCATGACCGATGGAGTCTGGCGAGAACCAGTGGTTGACATGAATGGCTGCGACAGCCATCGTGTCGTTGCCTACATAGACGTCGGAAACGGATATGGAAATGTCGTTGACATATTGGTTGATGACGTCAAGGTCTGCCTCGTTGATGTTCGAGGCAGCAAACTGAAGCCATCGGAGTCCTTCAGCGGTTGTGTGTTGTGCCGCCTGCTGGTAATCGAAATGAAAATAGGCCTCCGCCCAGTTTTCCGCAGCCTGCTTGACGAGCGTGGACTCTTGGTCGACCAACTGGCAGCTCGTGAGTTGGAGGGCAAACAGCAGTAAAATAGGTTTCATATTCATTAAATATATCAAATTTCTCTGCAAAAGTACAAAAATCTCTAAACTCTCACTCCTAAACTCTAAAGTTTTTATTACTTTTGCATGAAATTTTCAAAAACGTATGCTAAGATTTATATCTTTCGGTAGTGGAAGCAGTGGAAACTGTTATATGCTGATGACCTCCTCCGATGCTCTGTTGATAGACCTGGGAGTAGGTTTGCGCAGTCTGAAGAAGGCTATGCGTGAATATGGTCTCAGCCTGTCGCAGATACACCATGTGCTGGTCACTCACGATCATGCAGACCATATCAAGTCGGTTGGCTCTTTCAGTCACGACTATCAGGTTCCCGTGTATGCCACTCGGGATGTACATATTGGTATTAACAAGAATTATTGTATCACCCAGAAAGTGTCTCCCGAGTTGGCTCATTTCATTGAGAAGGGCCGTCAGGAGCAAATTGGTGACTTCCTGGTTACTCCGTTTGGCGTTCCTCATGACAGTAGTGATAATGTGGGCTTCTTTATTGAAGCCGGTGGTACCAACTTCTGCATGATGACGGATGCGGGTGTCGTGACGGACGAGATGAAAAGCTATATTAGCCGGGCGCATCACCTGGTGATAGAAGCCAACCATGACGAGGAAATGGTTATGGGTGGACCTTATCCGCAATTCCTGAAATTGCGCATTTTGTCGGGAACGGGACATCTGAGTAATCGGAACTGTGCGATAGCAGTGGCAGAGAATATGTCAGAGCAATTGCAACATGTCTGGCTGTGCCATCTGAGCGAGGAGAACAACCATCCCGAACTGGCTCGTAAGACGGTAGAGGGCGTTCTTCGCAGTTATGGCATCGTGGCGGGTGCTGATTTGGAGCTTGGGGTGTTGAAGCGCAATACGCCAACAGGCATTTTTGATTTGGAGTAGAAGCTCTTTCAAGACGTAGTTTTTGTCTGTTTGCAAAAAAAACACACAAAACCATCCGATAGTTCATTTATTTTTGTTACCTTTGCAGCCTAAAAAAGAATAGGAAAACAATAACGAACAATATGAGTAAGAAATTTGCCGAACACAACGGTTTGAATTTGACGCAGACGAACAATGACGTGCTGCAGATGTGGAAGGAGAAAAACGTCTTCTGGCGCTCTGTGACGGAGCGGGAGGGTTGTCCGCAATTCGTGTTCTTCGAGGGTCCCCCCTCGGCCAATGGTCACCCCGGAATCCACCATGTGCTGGCGCGCAGCATCAAGGACACCTTCAACCGCTATAAGACCATGAAAGGCTTCCAGGTGAAGCGCAAGGCAGGCTGGGATACCCACGGACTGCCCGTGGAATTGGGCGTTGAGAAGGAACTGGGCATTACCAAGGCAGACATTGACAATAAGGAGTCGGACAAGTATATCTCGACCGAGGACTACAACAAGAAGTGTCGTGAGAATGTGATGATGTACACCCAGGAGTGGCGTGACCTGACGGAGAAGATGGGTTACTTCGTTGACCTGGACAATCCTTACATCACCTACGACAACAAGTATATTGAGACGCTGTGGTGGCTGCTGAAGCAGTTCTATCAGAAGGGTCTGCTCTACAAAGGCTACACCATCCAGCCGTACTCGCCAGCAGCCGGTACAGGACTCTCTTCGCACGAATTGAACCAGCCCGGATGCTATCGTGACGTGAAGGACACCACGTGTACCGCCCAGTTCAAGATGAAGAATCCGAAGCCAGAAATGGCACAGTGGGGTACACCGTACTTCCTGGCATGGACGACGACACCTTGGACCCTGGCTGCCAACTCAGCCCTCTGCGTAGGTCCGAAGATTGACTACGTGGCTGTGCAGACCTATAATCCCTATACTGCCGACAAGGTGACGCTGGTGCTGGCTGAGGCTCGCCTGAATGCCTATCTGCCTGCCGAGGGTGCCATCACGGATGGTGGTGAACTGCCCGAATATAAGAAGGGTGAGAAGCTGATTCCCTATCGCATCGTGGCTCGCTACAAGGGTTCCGACCTCGTGGGTATGGAGTACGAGCAGCTGATGCCTGCCATCAAGCCCATGGGCGATGCTTTCAAGGTGATTCCTGGCGACTATGTGACGACTGAGGACGGTGCCGGTATCGTGCATATCGCCCCTAACTTCGGTGCTGACGACGCCTTCGTAGCCAAGAAGGCCGGTATCTGCCCGATTGTGCTGAAGGACAAGAAAGGTGCTGAGCGTCCCGTGGTGGACTTGCAGGGTAAGTACTTCGTCATTGAGGACCTCGACCCCGATTTCGTCAAGAACTATGTGAACGTCGACGAATGGAACAAGTTTGCAGGCCGTTACGTGAAGAATGCCTACGATGAGACCCTGACCGATAAGGACGAGACGCTGGACATCTCGATTTGCATGGACCTGAAGGCTCAGAACAAGGTGTTCAAGATTGAGAAGCACGTCCACAACTATCCACACTGCTGGCGTACGGACAAGCCCGTGCTGTACTATCCGTTGGATTCGTGGTTTATCAAGTCGTCAGCCTGCAAGGAGCGTATGAGCGAACTCAACAAGACCATCAACTGGCAGCCTGAGTCAACGGGTACGGGTCGTTTCGGCAACTGGCTCGACAACCTGAACGACTGGAACCTCTCGCGTTCGCGCTTCTGGGGCACGCCGCTGCCTATCTGGCGCTCAGAGGACGGCGAGGAAATCTGCATCGGCAGCGTCGAGGAACTCTACAACGAGATAGAGAAGGCCGTCAAGGCTGGTGTGATGAAATCGAACCTGCTGAAGGATCAGGGTTTTGTGCCTGGCGACATGTCGAAGGAGAACTACGACAAGATTGACCTGCATCGCCCGTATGTAGACTACATCGTGCTGGTTAGCGAAAGTGGCAAACCCATGAAGCGCGAATCAGACCTCATTGACGTATGGTTCGACTCTGGTTCGATGCCTTATGCCCAGGTTCACTATCCGTTCGAGAATGCCGACCTCATCGATAAAGGCATTGCCTTCCCCTGCGACTTCATCAACGAGGGTGTCGACCAGACGCGTGGCTGGTTCTTTACCTTGCACGCCATCGCTACGATGATTTTCGACAGCGTAGCCTTCAAGAATGTTATCTCTTCGGGACTTGTGCTCGATGCCAAGGGTAACAAGATGTCGAAGCACGTAGGCAATGTGGTGAATCCGTTCGAGATGATTGACAAGTATGGTTCGGACGCTGTCCGTCTCTATATGATGACCAACTCGGAGCCTTGGGACAACCTGAAGTTCGATCCCGAGGGTGTTGCCGAAATCAGCCGCAAGTTCTTTGGCACCTTATATAATACGTATAGCTTCTTCGCGCTCTATGCCAACGTCGATGGCTGGGAGCCTTCTCCTATTTCTCAGCAGGCTCAGCCTCAGCCTACAGACAAGCCCGAGATTGACCGCTGGATTCTCTCCTCGCTCAATACCCTGGTGCAGAAGGTCACAGAAGAGCTCGATTGCTACGACCCCACACGTGCAGGCCGTTTCATCGATGCCTTTGTCAACGACGACCTCTCCAACTGGTACGTCCGTCTGAACCGCAAACGCTTCTGGGGTAAGGAGATGAGCGCCGACAAGCGCTCGGCCTATGAGACACTCTATACCTGTCTGATGACCGTTGCCAAGCTGTTGGCTCCGTTTGCACCATTCTATGCCGACCAGCTGTATAAGGACCTCGGTGGTGCTCTGGATAGCGTACACTTGGATACGTTCCCTGTTGCTGACGAGTCACTGATTGACAAAGACCTGGAGGCACGCATGGAGATGGCTCAGAAGATTACCTCTATGGTGCTCGCCCTGCGCCGCAAGGTGAATATCAAGGTGCGCCAGCCGCTGCAGGCTATCATGATTCCTGCCACCGACGAGCAGCGCAAGCATATCGAGGCCGTCAAGGACCTGATTATGAACGAGGTGAACGTCAAGGAACTTCGTTTCGTCGAGGGTGCTGGCATCCTGGTAAAGAAGGTGAAGTGCAACTTCCGCGTCATGGGTAAGAAGTTTGGCAAGGAGATGAAGGCTGTTGCCGCTGCTGTCGATGCCATGAGCCAGGAGCAGATTGCCGAGCTGGAGGCTAACGGTAAGCTGATGCTGGGCAGCTATGAGATTCTGGCTGAAGATGTTGAAATCATCAGCGAGGACATCCCCGGCTGGCTGGTGGCTAACGAAGGTACGCTGACCGTTGCCCTCGAGGTGGAGCTCAACGACGAGTTGCGTCAGGAGGGTATGGCTCGTGAAATCATCAACCGTGTGCAGAACATCCGTAAGGAGAGTGGTCTGGAGATTACCGACCGCATCAGCATCACGCTGGCTCCGCAGGCTGAGATAGAGGCAGCAGTCAACAGCTTTGGGGACTATATCAAGACCCAGGTGCTGGCTGACAGCATTGCCATCGCCCAGAATGATGGTACCGAGGTTGACTTCGATGATTTTAAACTGAATATCAAAATAACTAAAATCTAACTTATTATGGCCGAGAAAACACGTTATACGGACGAGGAACTGGAAGAGTTCCGTGAGATTATCAACGAAAAGCTGGCATTAGCCAAGCGCGACTATGAGCAGATGATGAATGCTCTGATGAACAAAGACTCTAATGATGTCGACGATACATCACCTACGTACAAGGCATTGGAGGAGGGTAGTGTTGCCCAGTCCAAGGAGGAGCTTATCCAGATGGCATCGCGTCAGCAGAAGTTCATTCAGGGCCTGAAGGGTGCCTTGGTGCGCATCGAGAACAAGACATACGGCATAGACCGTATCACGGGCAAGCTGATTCCGAAGGAGCGTCTGCGTGCTGTACCTCATGCTACGCTCAGCGTGGAGTCAAAGTTGGCAGGTAAGAAATAATAGATGACGCAGGAAAAAGGTATTCAACAGCGTGGATGGCTGGCCGCTATGGTGGTGGTGGCCATTCTCGTTATTGACCAGTTGATCAAGATTTGGGTGAAAACCCACATGACGCTGCACGAGCAGATAGAAATCTTCAGCTGGTTCAAGATTGTGTTCATTGAGAACAACGGTATGGCATACGGCATGGAGATTGGCTCCAAGATGGTGCTGAGTATTTTCCGTATCGTAGCCATCGGATTCCTTACCTATTATATGGTGCAGATAGTCAGACGACAGGCCCGTTGGGGGTATGTCGTCTGTTTGGCTATGGTGCTGGCCGGGGCTGCGGGAAACATCTTCGACTCTATGTTTTACGGGCTCGTGTTTAGCGGAAGCTCAGAGTCTTACACCAGTTACTTCGTGCCTTTTGGAACGGGCTATGCGCCCTTCCTGATGGGCAAGGTGGTCGACATGTTCTACTTTCCGCTCATTGTCACCACATGGCCTGACTGGGTGCCGATGGTGGGCGGACAGCCATACGTCTTTTTCTCGCCTATCTTCAACTTTGCCGACTCTGCCATCTCGGTAGGTGTCGTGCTGCTGCTGCTCTTCTATCGCAAGGAAATCAGTGAAATAACGTTTACCAAGGAAGCCAAGAAGAACAGTCATGAAGCATAGCGTCTATTATCTTTTCGCCTTGCTGCTACTGACAGCTTGCAAGCCAACAGTCCCCAAGGAGTATATTCAGCCGGGGGATATGGAGGATATTCTTTATGATTATCATCTGTCACAGGCTATGGCTAGACAGACAGGAGGCGAGCAGGCAGAATATAATAGAATGAAGTACTTTGCTGCCGTGTTGAAGAAACATGATGTGACGCAGGCTGATTTCGACTCTTCTCTGGTGTATTACTATTCCCATCTGGAGCGATTGAAGGACATCTATACGAATGTCAACGAACGTCTGGAAGAAGATGCCAAGATGCTGGGGGCATCTGTCGGGGAAATCAACCGCTATTCCCAGTACAGTGCTTCGGGCGACACGGCAAACATCTGGAAGGACCGCACAGAGTTGCTGCTGATGCCTTGTCCGATGATGAATCGCTATGATTTCACGGTCAAGATTGACACTACGTTCCATCTGGGCGACTCTTTCATGTTCCAATTTGTTTCTGAATACATCTACCAGAGTGGTATCAAGGACGCACTGGTTTGTTTCGTCACGAAATACGAGGGCGACAGCATCATCCAGACGACAAATCATGTTTCTGTATCAGGACTCTCTCAAGTGCGCATCCCGGCTAATCGTGAGAACAAGTTGAAGGAGATGCGTGGCTTTATATATCTGACCGATGGCAATGACCATGATGTAACCGTCCGCAGGATGATGTTCATCAGTCAGGTGCAGCTGGTCAGATTCCATAATAACGGTAAAAATGAAGTGATAGATGTGCCAAAACCGACAATCCATAAGACAGATAGCGTCAAACAACTTAATAACGACGAACGGAAACAAATTGACTCTTTACGTAATAAGGCTTTCGAACGGATACGTAACCGACCTCTTCCCCCTCGAAGCAGAATTATGTCAAACGGAGTGGCTCCAGGGAACCGTCAGTCTCCGCAAAGACGATGACGGTCGCGTACGGGCTTATTATCAAGGAAGGCTATTAACTTAAAAACAAACAACTATGAATATCAAAGTACGCTTAGCAATCATGAACTTTCTGGAGTTCGCTGTATGGGGTGCATATCTCACCTGTATGGGTAATTATCTGGGAATTGCTGGATTGGGAGATAAGATTTCCTGGTTCTATGCTATTCAAGGTATTGTCAGCATCTTCATGCCTACGCTGATGGGTATCGTTGCCGATAAGTATATCCAACCTCAGCGTCTGCTGGGATTGTGTCATGCAGTAGCTGGCGTATTCATGATCAGCTGTTGGTGGATGGGCGAACAGGCAGGCTTTGGCAATGAGCTGACAGACAAGTCGCTGTTCATTGCACTCTACACGCTGAGTGTGGCATTCTACATGCCTACAATCGCACTCACCAATACGGCAGCGTTTGCTATTCTGAAGAAGAACGATATGGATACCGTGCTCGACTTCCCGCCTATCCGCGTGCTGGGAACTGTCGGATTCATCGCCACCATGTGGTTTGTCAACTGCGCCTTCATCGATGATAGCGGCTTTGGCTTTACGCTGGGCGAGAATGCTCACAAGTTCCAGTACACCTACCTGCAGTTCCTGGTATCTGGCGTGCTGAGCTTGGTACTCTTCCTCTATTGCTTTACATTGCCTGAGTGCAAGCTGAATAAGAAGGATGGCAAGTTTTCGCTGGCTGAGAGTCTGGGACTCAATGCCTTCAAACTCTTCAAGCGCAAGCAGATGGCCTTTTTCTTCATCTTCTCTGCTTTGCTGGGCATGTGCCTGCAGGTGACCAACGGCTTTGCCGGCCCCTTCCTGACCAGCTTCAAGGGCGTCCCCGAATTTGCCGACTCTTTTGCTGCCAACAACGCGACCATGCTGACCTCTATCTCACAGATCAGCGAGGCATGCTGCATCCTGATGATTCCGTTCTTCCTGAAGCGCTTTGGTATCAAGGTGGTGATGATGATGTCGTTCGTGGCTTGGGTGTTCCGCTTCGGATTCTTCGGCATTGGCAATCCTGCCATGCCGGGTGTCATCTTCTTCATCCTGTCATGCATCGTCTATGGTGTGGCCTTCGATTTCTTCAATGTCTCGGGTGGTATCTTCGTCGACCAGGAGTGCGAGCACAGCATCAAGGCTTCGGCACAGGGACTGTTTATGATGATGACTAATGGTATTGGTGCCACCGTCGGTACACTGGCTGCTGGTGAGATTGTCAACAGCTTCTGCCATTGGGAGAACGGATTCCTCGTCGGTGAGTGGCAGACGTGCTGGTTTACCTTCGCTACCTTCGCTTTGGTAGTCGGCATCACCTTCGCCTTGGTCTTCAAACCCGAGAAGAAACCTATCACCGAGATTAAACATTAAAGACGAAATGCGTTTCGCTCAGAAACATCAAGCATACAACAGATAGATGAAAGAGGTAAGGTTCTTCTATGCCCCTGACGCAGCTGCCGTCCGTGAGCTGCCCGAAGACGAAACCACGCATGCCCTGCGTGTGCTTCGTCTGCAGCCAGGTGACGAGATGATGCTCATGGATGGTCAGGGGACGTTCTATCGCGCTGAGGTGACGGTGACTAACAACAAGCACTGCTGCTACGACATCGTAGAGACGCTGCCACAGGAGCGTCAGTGGACGGGGCATCTGCATCTGGCCGTCGCTCCTACCAAGATGATGGAGCGCACGGAGTGGATGGTGGAGAAAGCGGTCGAAGTGGGTGTCGACGAAATCTCATTCCTGAACTGTCTGTTCTCTGAACGTCGTGTCGTCAAGATACAGCGTACAGACAAGATTGTCATCTCTGCTACCAAGCAAAGCCGCAAGGCCTGGAAGACCTGCCTGAACGACATGGTGGCTTTCCGTGACTTCATCGCTCAGCCAAGGGCGGGCCGCAAGTATATAGCCCATTGCTACGAGGAGATTCCCCGTAGCTACCTGTTCGACGAGCTTTGCCAGCCGGCCGCTGCCGACGATGCCACCGTGCTGATAGGTCCCGAGGGCGACTTCTCCATCGACGAGGTTCGCGAGGCGGTGGCTCATGGCTACCAGTCGGTTCATCTGGGTAAGAGCCGACTGCGCACGGAGACGGCCGGACTTGCTGCCGTGATGATGATGCAACTGAGTAAAAAATGAATTTGCCTACCTTTCGCAAGTATGAAATCTGTGGTGTAATATTACTTCGTAAACTTGAATGATAAAAATATAATGATGTCTATACGTTTTATTCTTCTGGGTCTTGCCGTCTCTGCCTGGTCGCTGACCGCAACGGCACAGCCCTCGATGCGTGAAGCCTTCAAGCAGGCTCCCCAGGCATTGCTGCCCTATCTGACAGAAAACGACCGCCTGGATTTGATTGATTTTCTGGATTCAGGCATGAAGGCTGAAGTCAAGAACCAGTTGGGAGGGAAAAGTGAACTGCTACGTCTGACTGACCGTTTCCTGTCCCTCAGACTTAGTCAGGGGCTGTCCATGAAGCTGCGGCTGCTGGATTCACCGCAGCCTATTGACAGCGTTTCGCAAGTGATTTGCATGGTGCGTACCTATGGCATTGACTGTCAGGAGAGCACTGTTCAGTTCTATTCTCTGAAATGGCGCCAGCTGCCAACAGCCGACTATTTGGACGCACTTCCGCAGGAAACATTTGTGGCTGATCTTGACGAACAGGAGTCTTTATTGACTGTCCAGCCAGGCTGTGACATAGAAGCCAAGGCCGTTGAGGAGAAACAAAAAGAAGGGAAATGGGTTGTGAAATACAAATGGAGCTCAAAATTTGTTAAGATAGATTAATTTTCTCTTCAATCTTAAGTCAAACCCATTGCCATGAAATCAAAAATACTTATCTTTGCAATGTGTTTTTCATGGTATTAGATTATTAAGGTTAATTGAAAGATTGGTTGTCGTGAGACAATCAATTTTTTTTTGCGCCCTCATCAGGGCCCAAATGAAAGCTAAAAGGGAACCCCGAAGGGCTCCCTTTTAGTTGTTTGTTTGGAATAAATTATTTGTTTTCTGTTCTCTTCGGCCTTATGCTTCGGGAATGACAGATACGACACTCTTGTCGCGCTTGCCCTTGTGGAACTCAACAGTTCCATCTACCAGAGCATAGAGCGTGTCATCCTTACCCATAGCCACGTTGTTACCTGCGTAGTGCTTGGAGCCACGCTGGCGAACGATGATGTTACCTGCAACAACCTTCTGACCGCCGAAAATCTTAACGCCAAGTCGCTGAGCTGCTGACTCGCGTCCGTTCTTAGAACTACCTACACCTTTTTTATGTGCCATTTCTTGTTCCTCCTACGTTTTAAGCGATTACTGATTT